>Ga0210400_10000180_pt1 | contig 79539 bp, 67 predicted proteins | sample IncBWH26MmetaG_FD_155456 | JGI IMG/M metagenome (GOLD analysis project Ga0210400, IMG submission 155456) | Forest soil microbial communities from Barre Woods Harvard Forest LTER site, Petersham, Massachusetts, United States - Inc-BW-H-26-M | ecosystem: Environmental > Terrestrial > Soil >... | reverse complement strand
AGATGCTCATCGAGGCGCTGAAGGACTTCGAGGGCACCATGCTCTTCGTGAGCCACGACCGCACCTTCCTCCGCGGCCTCGCCAACCGCGTGCTGGAGCTGGCGCCGGAGGACCATCCCTCGCCGCTCGCGTACCAGGGTTCCTACCTCGAATATGTCCAGAAGACCGGCCGCGAAGCGCCGGGCGTGCATAGCTGAAAAGCCTCCACCACGAAGGCGCGAAGGACGCGAAAAAAACCCGGGCCGTGGAACGCCATGGGGCCGTTGTCCGCATCCCGCCGAGGCGTGGTCTAATGGCCGCAGTCTTGGCGAGCCAGATCTTTCCAACACCTCGTTCACCCGGCAGCCGTGTTAGGTGGGATGTCCTTCTATCAACCGGTTCACCGAATTCAAAGTTAGGCCGTCTTCAAATAGGTATCACCGCACATCGTCGTAACCAACAACACCAAGGAGGAATCCGTGAGCACACAAGTATTCATCACCCTCCCGGTCGCAGATCTCCCGAAGTCGATGGCCTTCTTCAAGGCGCTCGGCTTCTCGCACGACCCGCAGTTCAGTGACGGAACTGCCGCGTGCATCATCCTCAACGACTCGGTTTCCGTCATGTTGGGTACGCACGCCAAGTTCCGCGAGTTCACGCCCAAGGCCATCTGCGACACGAGCAAGGCCGTCGAGGTCCTGCTCAATCTCAGTTGCGAGAGCCGTGAGCAGGTGGATGGTCTCGTCGCCAAAGCGCTCGCCGCGGGCGGCTCGACCTACGACAAGCCGGAGGACCTCGGCTTCATGTACTCGCACAGCTTTGTCGACCCGGACGGCCATGGGTGGGGGGTCTTCCACATGAGCGCCGTTCCGGAACAGCAGTGACCGGCGTGATTCAAGCACCGATACCATGCAGTACTCATTCCTCCACGCGCTCCGTGTAAGGGGTTTCTTCGTGTCCTGGCGGTGAGGCCGTTCACTCGCCCATGAGCCACGGCACCAGCTCGTCTTTCCGCGCCATGCCGTCCTTGTAACCGAGGTCCATCAGCGCGCGGCAGTAGCCCTGGTCGAAGAGCAGGTAGGACAGCAGCTGGCCGCCGGCGGGGCCGCGGGCGCCGATGAGGCCGAAGAGCGTGCGCACGGTGCGGGGGAAGGCGTCCTTATGGGCCTCGACGATCTCGCGGATATCGGCGGACGGGACGACGACACGGGCGTCCACCAGCCGCAGCTCGGAGGCGTGGTTCCCGCCTACCTGCGCCACCGTGCGGTTGATGCGCTGGATGCGTTCAAGGTCCGTGTAGATGCCGTCCATGAAGAGGGAATCCAGCATGTAGCCGCCGATCTGGCCGAAGCTGGGATAGGGCTGGGGCAAGTCAGAGCGCTTGAGATTCGGATCTTCATTGCGCACGGCGATGATGAGGATGCGGTCCGCGCCCATATGGATGGCGGGCGAGATGGGGCTCGTCTGGCGCAGGGAACCGTCGCCGTGCCATTCACCGTCGATGCGCGCGGCCGGGAAGAGGATGGGCAGCGCGACCGAGGCCATCACATGCTCGGCGCTGAGGCGCGCCGGTTTCCCTTCGCGCCGCGTCCGCCGCCAGCCCGCGCAGTCCGCAGAGGCCTGGAAGTAAGTGACGGATTCCGCGCTCGTGAACCCGGCGGCCGTCACGGCGAGGCCCCTGAGCGACCCTGCTTCGATGGCCCGCTGCACCGCATCGAAATCCAACTCGTCTTCCAGCAACTCTCGAAGCGGCTGGTTGTTGAGAATGGACCGTACGCCCGCCCGGTCCAGGCCGCGTCCGAGGCCCGACACCCACCGGAGGCTATCGCCGAGGACCGTCCTGAGATCCGTGCGGTAGATCCGGTCCACCTTGAGGTTGCCCCACAGATCCGCGAGGCGCGCCACGCCTTCCCGGAAATCCTCCCCGTGCGTGGCGAGCTTGGCAGCGTTGATGGCGCCCGCCGAAACCCCCGAGATCACAGGGAAGGGCATCTTCACCGAGGGCGGCAGGGTCTCGGCCAACGCCTGCAGCACCCCTACCTGGTATGCAGCGCGCGCGCCTCCCCCTGGGAGGATGAGGCCGTTGAATCGTGGGGTCGCGGGGTCGGTCATAGCGGTAGGGATCCGGATCCCAGCTTAGAGGCTAAACGGCCTCCACTAGCCTTCGTAGTCCTCTCAACACCCTGTCGTGGTGAGGATCTTTCATGCGCGTCTTGCTCTTGGCCTTCGCTTGCGCGGCTTTCCTGTCCGCCCAAACCCCGAATCCGCCCCACCTCGCGATTCCGCGCTTGGCTGCCGCGCCCTCCATGGCTCGGGACGCGGACCTCTCCACTTGGGAGGGAGCGTTGAAGGTCAGCGACTTCGGCATGATCATGCCGGATGACAAAGGCGAGAACCGTTGGCCCACAGTCGCGCGTTTCGCGTGGGGGCCGGACGCGCTCTATGTCGCCGTGGAATGCGTGGATCCCGAGCCCTCCAAGGTGCGAGCGGCGCTCACCAAGCGCGACGACTTTAGCGGGGACCTGGATCTGGTGGGCCTCGACATCGACGCATCAGGCAAGGGTCTGAGCACCATCCGCCTCATCACCACGCCCCAGGGCGGACAGGACGATGCCATCGTGACGGACGCCACGGGCGAGAACTACGCCTACGACTGCCTCTGGGATTCCGTGGGCGTCCTCACACCCAGCGGTTTCGCGGTCAAGTTCCGCGTGCCCTACAGCAGCCTCCGCCGCAGGCCCGGCGACTGGGGCATGCGCATCCTACGCATCATTCCGCGCGAACGGCGTTACGGCATTTCGTGGCCGCGCATGAGCAAGGATATCCAGTGTGACATATGCCAGATGGCGAAGGTCTCCGGCGCGCCCGTGGACCAGCCCGGATCGCCCTTCCTGGTGATTCCCTCCGTCACCTACGCCCGCACTCTGGACGCGAGCGCGGACCCGGCGGCGCATGCGGATTCGCGCGCGCGGCTGGGCCTGGACCTGCGCTACTCGGGCAGTTCCGTCACGCTCGAAGGCACCTACCGCCCGGACTTCGCCACGGTGGACGCTGATGTGGACCCGTTGCAGATCAACAGCCGCTTCCGCGTCCTCTATCCCGAGCACCGGCCCTTCTTCCTGGAGGGCATGGAGCTGCTGGGCATCGGTGGCGCGCAGCAGCAGTTCTTCAGCCGCACCGTGCAGGAACCGCTCTACGGCGTCAAAGCCTCGGGCCAGTCCTCCTGGGCCAGCTGGACAGTGCTGACGGGCAAGGACCAGGAGGGCGGCCTGATCCTCGACACCAACGGCGGCGCAGGCGCGGACAGCCTGCCCACACGGGACACGGCGGCCGCGGCGCGCTTCAAGCTGGACGAGCGCGGTTCCGGCGTGTCCGTGCTGGGCACGGACAAGACCCTGCTGGGCGGCCCGGATGGCGCAGGCGGCCAGAGCGGGGGTCTCTATGTCGACAAGTGGCTCGGGCCGGAGTTCCATTTCATCAGCAGCGCCATCCGCTCCGTGTCGCATCTCCCCCAGGGCGATGGCACCACGCTCTCCCAGGGGGGGTCGGCCACCGCGCTGGAGCTCGATTGGAACACACGCAACTGGTTCGCATTCGCCTCCAGCCAAGCCACGAGCCCGGACCTCGTGCTTGTCTCCGGCTTCACGGATCTCAGCGGTTACCGGCGGCAGATGGCTCAATTCGGCTGGCAGGACAACTGGAACTCCGGCAGCTTTTCCCGCGCCAACGCGGATGTGCGCTGGCGCGATCTGAGCTGGTGGAACGGCCGGGCCTTCGACAAGGCTGTGGGGCTGGACGCTTACATCGAGACCGCCGGGCGTTGGGCCTGGAGCATCAACTGGGATGTGGCCGGGCGCACCTGGGCCAATGACCAGGTGACTTCCAACGCCACCTGGAGCTTCAATACGGCCTTGAGCTGGAAGCGTCTCAGCGCGGCCCAGTTCTTCGCTCAGGCCACCCGCGCCCGCACCATCGATCTGGCCTCGGGAGCGCCCGCGAGGCTCCATCTCGCGGGTTTCAATGTCAAGGGAGCCCTCGGTGATGTGGGCTACGCCTTCAACGCCCTGCAGGTGGAGCTGGACCGTGAATCCGACGACCTCCGCCTCATCCGCGCCCGGGAGCTGTCCACCACGGCCACCTGGCAGATGCCGCGCCATATCTACCTCAAGACCCAGGCCTTCGTGGTGCGCTACGACGGGAGCGAAGCGGACACCACCGACAAGTTCCTCAAGGGCTTCCTGGGCTGGCAGCCCAACGCCTTCACCAACGCCTACATCGGTTGGTCCGGCCAGCGCCGCCGCGACCCCATCGCCAACATCCCCGAGGAGCGTCTCGTGGAGCGCGGCCTCTTCGCGAAGTTCGCCTACGCGATCCAGTTCTAGGCGGCCGTTATCCTGGGGGGCGACGCGCGACCTGCCGCGTGGCCGCCCGGGAGCGCAATGAATCACGGCTTCACCTACACCGGGATCATCGGGACGCGGGATGAGGGTTCGTCTCTGCTGGACCATCTCGCGACGCGCTACGGCCATACACCAGCGACCGAGTGGCGCGAGCGGATCGAATCCGGTCTCGTCCTCATTGACGACCGCCCCGCCCGCGCGGATGCGCGACTCGCGCGGGGGCAACGGGTGGCCTGGGTCCGTCCACCCTGGGAGGAGCCCGAGGCGCCGCTGGCCTTCGCGGTGCTACACGAGGATGAAGATCTGATGGCCGTGGCCAAGCCTTCCGGCCTGCCCACGCAGCCCAATGGCGGTTTCCTCGAGCACACGCTGCTTCACCTCGTTCGCTGCCGCCATCCGAAGGCTTCACCCGTTCATCGCCTGGGCCGCGGCACTTCCGGCCTCGTGATGTTCAGCCTGAACACCAAAGCAAACAGCGCACTGTGCGAGACGCTGCGCCGACGCGAGGCCATCAAGATCTACCGCGCCCTTGTGCAGGGGCACCCCGCGCTCGACACCTTCACGGTGGACACACCCATCGGCCCCGTGCCCCACACCACGCTGGACATGGTCCACGCTGCCAACCCGGAGGGCCGGGCCGCGCGCAGCCATGTGCAGGTGCTCGAGCACCGCCAGACGGACTCGCTCGTGGAGGTCCGCATCGAGACGGGCCGTCCCCACCAGATCCGCATCCACATGGCGGCTTGCGGGCATCCCCTGGTGGGCGACCCGCTCTATGCGCCGGGCGGCGACATCAGGCCGGACACGAGCGCCCTCCCCGGCGACACGGGCTACCTGCTCCACGCGTTCCGGCTCGGCCTGTCCCATCCCCGCACGGGCGCTTGGCTCGATCTGGAATGTCAGCCTCCGCCGAAGTTGAGGTTCTAAGATCGGAGCATGGACCGATTCGACATCGTCATCATCGGCGCAGGCGCCAGCGGGGTCCTGACGGCCGCGCACCTGCACCATGCCTCGCCGGATTCGAGCGTCGCGCTCATGGACGCCGGGGCCCGGGCCGCGCGGGGACTGGCCTACGGGACGCCCTACGGCGCCCACCTGCTGAATGTGCCGGCGGGGAGGATGAGCGCCTTCGCCCATGATCCCGGGCATTTCACCGCGTGGTTGGAACGCGCCATTCCCGGGTCCGCGAACGGCGTCTTCGCGCCCCGCAGCAAGTACGGCGAATACCTCACGGAGGTCCTGGCGCAGACCTGCGCGCCACCCTCGCGGACGAGGCGGATCCCCGGCACGGTCGTGGGGCTCGTGCCTGGTCACGAGGACGGCACCTGGGAAGTCCATCTCCACGATGGCCATGTGGTGATGGCGCGCGCCGTGGTGCTGGCGCTGGGCAACCTGGCGCCCTCCGATCCGCTGCGCCTGGGCGCGGATGCGCCGGACGGCTACCTGCGCGACCCCTGGGGCCCGGGGGCGGCGCAGGGGCTTCCACCCCAGGCATCCATCCTCATCATCGGGACCGGGCTCACGATGGTGGATCTCCTGCTGGCCCTCCGCGCCGAAGGCCACAAAGGGATCGTGCACGCCGTTTCGCGCCGCGGCCTGCTGCCCCGCGCCCATGCGGGCTATGCGCAACGATCCATCGCGGCGCCCGCAGGCTTGACGCCCCGCGCCGCGCTGCGGTGGGTCCGCCGGGAGATCGCCGCGGCCGAGGCCGAGGGGGACGATTGGCGATCAGTCATTGATGGCCTCCGGGCCTCTACCCAGGATCTCTGGGCCTCCTGGACCACCGCGCAACGGAGTTCCTTCCTCCGCCACGCCCGGGCTTACTGGGATGTCCATCGGCACCGCACGGCGCCCGAGGTGGGCTCGCAGGTGGAGGCGTTGCTCGCGTCCGGCGTGTTGCAGGTCCACGCAGGCCACATCCGGTCTCTGCGGGACGCGACAGACGGCATGGAGGTGCAGTGGACCTCGCGGGCGGACGGGAAGCTCCACACCCTGCAGGTCGCCCGGGTCATCAACTGCACGGGCCCGGCCTCCGACTATGGCTCCCTGGACCAACCCCTCGTGTCGCAGCTGCGCCGGGCCGGATGGCTGGTGCCGGACGCCCTGCGCCTGGGCGTGGAGACGGATGGGGATGGCCGCCTCGTGGGGAAGGGCGGTCAACCCGTGCCCGGCCTCTTCACCCTCGGCCCCCTGCGCCGCGCCTCACTCTGGGAATCCACCGCCATCCCTGAGATCCGCGGCCAAGCCGCCGCGTTGGCGGCACTGCTCGGGGGCTGAACCCATGATATGATCATTCGGTACTTTCGGACTTTGACCGAATGATTGACGCCGTTGACCAGAAAATTATGGCGATCCTTCAGGACGCCGGCCGGACCTCCCACGCGGAGATCGGGCGGAGCCTCGGCATGGCGGCCTCGGCGATCTTCGAGCGGGTGAAGAAGCTGGAGGAGCGCGGTTTCATCCGCGGCTACGCGGCGCTCATCTCTCCGGAGGCAGTAGACCTTGGCCTGCTGGCCTTCCTCTCTGTCCGCACGGAGGATCCCGTGGGCGGTGACACCACAGCCCGCGCGCTGGCAAAGCGCCCCGAGATCCTCGAAGTCCACCATGTGGCGGGCGAAGACTGCTACCTCGCCAAGGTCCGCGTGAAGGACACCGCCGCGCTGTCCCGGCTCATGAAGGAGGTCGGCGCCATCAAGGGCGTCCGCGCCACCCGCACCACCGTCGTCCTCGAGACCACCAAGGAGGCCGCGAGCCTCCCGATCCTCGTTTCAAAGCACAAGAAGGAGAAGGCATGACCCTCAAGCGCGTCATCGTCATGGGCCTCGGCAAGGTCGGCACCCTCGTGGCCACTCTGCTGCACGAATCCGATTTCCAGGTGACGGGCCTCGACGCCATCGAGCGCAAGGGCCTGCCCTTCGCCACGAAGGTGGTGGACCTCAACGATCCCGCTTCCCTGCGGCCCCTGCTCAAGGACGCGGACGCGCTGGTGTCGTGCCTCCCCTTCCACCTGAACATCGCCCTCAGCACCGAAGCCGCCGCGGCGGGCATCCACTACTTCGACCTCACGGAGGATGTGCCCACCACCCAGCACATCCGCAAATTGGCGGAGACCAGCAAGGGCCTCATGGCGCCCCAGTGCGGCCTGGCGCCAGGCTTCATCGGCATCGTGGGCGCGCACCTCGCCAAGGGCTTCGACTCCCTGCGCTCCATCGAGCTGAAGGTGGGCGCGCTGCCCAAGCACCCCCGGGGCAAGCTGGGCTACGCCTTCAACTGGAGCCCTGAAGGTGTCATCAACGAGTACATCAACGACTGCGAAGTGATCCGCGGCGGCGTGGCCCAGATGGTGCCCGCGCTGGAAGGCTACGAGATCGTGAACATCAACGGCCTCCAACTCGAAGCCGCGACGACCTCCGGCGGCCTGGGCACCATGTGCGGGACCTACGAAGGCAAGGTGCGCGACCTACACTACAAGACCATGCGCTACCTGGGCCACTTCGAGCAGATCAAGTTCCTCTTCCAGGAGCTGCGCCTCCAGGAGGACCGCGACCTGCTGGGCAAGATCCTGAAAAACGCCCTGCCGCCCACGGCCGAGGACTATGTCTTTGTCCATGCTGCGGTGGAGGGCTGGAAGAACGGCCAGCTGGCCCGCGAGGAGTTCGTCCGCGCCTACCCCGAGATGCAGGTGGCTGGCGCCGAGTGGCGGGCCATCAGCTGGACCACCGCCGCCAGCATCGCCGCCGTCGTCGAGATGGTCCGGGACGGCAAGCTGCCCCAGAAGGGCTTCCTCAAGCAGGAGGAGATCCCCTTCGACGCCTTCCTGGCCACGAAGAACGGGGCCTATTATCTGACGGGCGAGAACCGATAAATTCGCTGGCAGGGCCCTGGACCCGGCGATACGCTGGTTCATTGCGTTGAGGAGGAGCCCCATGGCTCACGAAGGCCACGAGCACGGACCGGATTGCGATCACGACCACGAGGAGCACGATTTCGAGATCGAAGTCGTGGAGCTCGAAGACGAGAGCGGCGAGAAGGAAGAGTTCGCCATCCTCGAAGAGCTGGACTTCGAGTCCCGCCACTTCTGCATCCTGGCCCCCCTCGCCGAGGTGCAGGCCCAGAGCGAGGGCGAGGAAGTGGACCTCTCCATCGAGATCTTCGAGGTGAAGGACGAGATGTTCTCGCCCCTGGAGGACGAGGCCATGGCCACGCGCCTCATGAAGCACCTGGACGACCAGGCCGCCAAGCTGGCCGAGAATGAGGAAGAAGAGGACTGAGCTTCCCTGATCCCGATCCGAAGGGCCCCGTGAGGGGCCCTTCGGTTTCCTGGAAGCCTTATGCTTGAGCCATGTCGCAGCTCTGGGTGGATCCCTTCTCCGGCCTTTCGGGCGATCTCTGGGTGGCGGCCTTCGCCGCGCTGGGCGTGCCGGAGGCCGAGCTCAAGGCGACCTTGCGCAAGCTCCCTTTCGAGGATCTGGACCTGCGCCTGGAACCCGCCCTGCGCTGCGGGCTGGAGGGCCTGCGCGCCAAGATCGTCATCGGCGGGCGGGTGGACGAGGGCTCAGACCTCTCCCACGTCGAGCTCCCCGCCGGCGCCAAGCGCGTGGCCTCGCGCCGCACCGTGGGCGGCCACCAGCACGGCCTCTCCTGGAAGGAGGTGGACACACTCCTGGCCAAACATTTGGAGGGCCGCGTCTCCCATTTGGCCAGGGCGGCCTTCGAGGCCCTGGGCCGGTCTGAAGCCAAGGTCCACGGCATGCCGATTGAAGAGATCCACTTCCATGAAGTGGGCCTGAAGGATTCCATCGCGGACATGGCGTTGGCTGCGGCCGGATTCGTGAGCTTGGGCGAACCGGAGATCTGGATGGGCCCTATCGCCACGGGCAAGGGCACGGTGAAGATGGCACACGGCCTCTATCCGATTCCAGGCCCCGCGACCCACTATCTGCTCGAAGGCTTCGAGACCCGGCCCGGCGTGGCGCCCGAAGGCAAGGAGCTCTGCACGCCCACGGGCGCGGCGTTGGCCTCGGTTTTCACCGCGCGCCGCCGCGCGCCAGAGCGTTTCGTCTCCGAACGCGTGGCCTATGCCTGCGGCGGATGGGACTTCAAGGACTCACCCAATGCGCTGCGGCTCGTCTGGGGCCAGGCCCCCGAGGGCGCGCAGGGCCTTGTGCAGATCGAGACCAATGTGGACGACGCCACGCCGCAGCAGGTGGCTTTCACGCAGGAACGCCTGTTGGAGGCGGGCGCGGTTGATGTGTGGGTGACACCCGCCACCTTCAAGAAGGGCCGCAGCGGCTGGATCGTCTCGGCCCTTGCGCCCGCGGGCAAGGTGGAAACAGTGCAGCAGCGCATCGCCGCGGAGCTGCCCACCCTGGGCATCCGCAGCTGGCCCGTGCATCGCACCGAAGCGGGGCGGCGGTTTCTGGATGCCCTCGTGGACAGCACCCGCGTGCCGGTAAAGGAGGGCATCTGGCCCCACGGCGCCACCCGCCAGCCGGAGTATGAAGACGCCGCCGCCCTCGCGCGGAAGAGCGGCCTGCCGCTGCGGGCCGTGCAGGACGAAGCTCTGAAGGATGCGGAGCGCAAGGACGGCGATGCTTCCTGAAGTCCTCCGCTTCGATGGGCGCGTCCTGTTTCTCAGTGAGGACGCAAGAGCCGTCGCGCGCCAGCTCGCGGGTGAGGACATCAGCCTCGCCGAGGCAGGTCCGCTCCGTGACCAGATCAGCACGGACGAGATCACGCCCGCATTCATCTGCTACCACTTCGACGAGAAGCTGGGCGGCTTTCCCTACTTGGGTCTGAAATGCGGCGAGGCCTTCCCGTGCAAGGAAGGGCTCGTGAAGGCGGGCGGATTCGCGGTGAGCGTCTCCGGCAAGCGGCGAGGCAAGGGCTCCAGCCGCGAGGCGTCGCCTTACGCCGAGCTTTGCGCGGGCATCCGGCTCGTCATCGCTGAAAGCTTCGAGCGCATCTACCGCCAGAACTGCCAGAACCTGGGCCTCCTCACGAGCACGGACTTCGGGCTCATCGAACGCATCCGGCGAGGCGAGGCCATCCCGCTGCACGAATTCACGGAGGGCCTCGATCCTGTCACGGCGGAGATCGTGAGGCAGGGCGGGCTCTTCGCGTTCAACGAAGCCCGAATGAAGGGTGAAGTGGTGGTGCCCGTCCCGCAGCACGCGTCGCGGCCCATGACCTACGCCGAGAAGATTCTGGCCCGCCATGCGAGCCATGGAACCGTGATGCCCGGCGATGGCCTTTTCGTGAAAGCCGATTGGCGCTTCAGCCACGAGTATGTGACGCCCATGGCGGCGACCTTCCTCAAAGCCGCGCGGGGTGCGGGCGCAAGGGTGAAGGAGCCTGCTTCCGTTCTGGCCTTCCGCGACCACCTCACCTTCCTGCACCACAGCATGAAGGCCGAGCACCGCGCCATGGGCTTGTTGGAAGTGGCGCAGAGCCTCAAGGGGTTCCAGGAGGCCTTCTGCGCCGAGCAGGGCATCCGGCTCCACGGCGAACTGCCAGATGGCAGCGGCTCCGAGGGCATCTGCCACTCCATCATGGCGGAGCGCTACGCGCTTCCGGGCCAGGTGGTCGTGGGCACGGACAGCCACACGCCCCATGCGGGCGCCCTGGGCTGCCTGGCTTTCGGCGTGGGCACCACGGACATCGCCAACGCCTGGGTGACGGGCGATGTGCGCGTCACGGCGCCGCCCGCGCTGCGCGTGGTGCTGGAGGGTGTGTTGCGCCCCGGTGTCAGCGCCAAGGATCTCGTGCTGCACCTGCTGGCCCAGCCCCTCATCCGGGATGGCGGCGCCATCGGCCATGTCATCGAGTACCAGGGCGGCGCATTGGCGGAGCTCGACACGGACGAGCGCGCCACGCTCACGAACATGGCCGCGGAGATCGGTGGCTTCACGGGGCTGATCGCGCCGGATGCGGAGACGGTCCGCTTCGTGAAGGAGCGCCGGGTCGTGGACATCATCCTCGAAGATTGGATGCGGTCGGACGAAAACGCGGCCTACGCGGCCACGATCCGGGTGGACTGCGCCAGCGTGGAGCCCATGCTGGCGCGGCCCGGCGACCCCGGGAACGGCGTGATGCTCTCGGCGCTGGGCGGGGACATCGCCATTGACATCGCTTACCTCGGCAGCTGCACCGGCGGCAAGCGCGAGGATCTGCGCCGGGCCTTCGAAGTGGTGGACGCCGCCCGCCGCGAAGGGCGCCGCGTGCCGGAGCGCGTGAAGTTCTTCGTCCAGTGCGGCAGCGAGGATGTGCGGCGCTTCGCGGCGGAGCGGGGCTGGATCGCGGCCTTCGAGGCCGTGGGCGCCACCGTGCTGGGCAGCTCTTGCGGCGCCTGCATCAACGCCGGCCCCGGCGTCAGCGAGCGCGCGGACCAGGTGACCATCTCCGCCATCAACCGCAACTTCCCCGGCCGCAGCGGCCCCGGCCAGATGTGGCTCGCCAGCCCCGCGACCGTGGCCGCCAGCGCGCTGGCAGGGAAGATATGCGGAACCACCGATGGACAGCGATAAGCATCGAGAACGGTTCATTGGTGTCCATCCCTTCCATCGGTGGTTTCATAGCTGAATGACCGACCTCCCCACCACCCTCCGCGCCGTCATGGCCCGTCTCCGGGACCCGGAGGGGGGCTGTCCTTGGGATCTGAAGCAGGATCACCAGACGCTGGCGAAGTACCTGCGGGAGGAGGCAGCGGAGGTGCTGGACGCGCTCGCGGTCCACACGCCGGGCGAGGCGGTGTCGGAGGCGCATCTCAAGGAGGAGCTGGGCGATCTCTGGCTGCAGGTGGTCTTCCAGGCGCAGCTGGCTTCGGAGCGAGGCGCCTTCGATCTGGAGGGGGTGGAGCGAACCATCGTGGACAAGCTGGTGCGCCGCCATCCTCATGTGTTCGGGGATGTGGAAGTGGACAGTGCGGAAGGCGTCCTCATGAACTGGGAGGCCATCAAGGCGGAGGAGCGCGCAGCGAAGGGGCAGACGGCGGAACGGCGGCTGCTGGAGGGACTGGCCGCGAACCTCTCGCCCATCGAGGAGGCCATGGAGATCGGCCGCCGTTGCGCCAAGGTGGGCTTCGAGTGGCCGGACCTGGATGGCGTGATGGACAAGGTGGGGGAGGAGCTGGACGAGCTGCGGGCCGAATCCGAACCGGGCAGGGTGGAAGAGGAATTCGGCGACCTGCTCTTCAGCCTCATCCAGTGGGCGCGCTACAAGGGCCTCGACCCAGACTGGGCCCTGCGCCGCCAGATGGCGCGCTTCAAGGGCCGCTTCGAGAGGGTGGAGGACGATGCCCGCGCCGCCGGAGGCTGGGAGCACCGCAGTCTCGACCAGATGGAAGCCGCCTGGCAGGCAGCGAAGAAGCAGGGCGCATGACCGAGCTTCCCTTCTACATCGTCACGCTGACGCACGCGACCTGGGACGCGGCGCGGGCTTGCGCCCGGGCGCTGCCGGATGACGCGTTGCCAGAGCTGCGCCTGGACCTCTTCCCGGATAGCGATGCAGCCTCACTCGTGCGCGGCTTGGGGGGGCGCTGTCTTGTCACGAACCGCCGCGTCTCCGAAGGCGGGTGTGCCGTGGATGAAACCGCGCGCTTGGATCGCCTCCGCGCCGCCGTAGAGGGGGGCGCGGCATGGGTGGACCTGGAGTGGGAGCTGCCGCTGCCGGCCTGGCTGGATCGCGGGCGCGCGAAGGTGCTGCGCAGCGTCCATGTGGCACCGGGCGTCTTCGACCTGGATGAGCGCCTGGAGCAGTTGCCGGAGGGCGATGCCTTCAAGTGGGTGGGCCATGCGGTGCGGCTCGCGGACAACGCGAAGGTGAAGCCGTCGTTTGGTCGAGGCCTCGCGCTCTCGGCGTTCCTCATGGGGCCGAAGGGCCTGCCCAGCCGTTGCCTGCAGAGGGCCTGGGGTGGCGCCTTCACCTACGCTGCGCCGGATGACGCGGTCCCCGCGGCGCCGGGGCAGGTGGCCTTGAGCGCGATGCGCGCCTGGGGCTGCGCGGAGCTCGCGTCCGGCGCCCCGCTCATGGGCGTGCTGGGCTCGCCGGTGGTGCACTCGAAAGGGCCGGCCTTCCACAACCCGCGCCTGCGGGGCAGGGCGCTCTACCTGCCCTTGGATTGCGCGGACGCCGATGAAGCCGTGGAAGCTTTGGAGGCGCTGGCCATTCCCTGCGCCAGCATCACGGCGCCCTTGAAGGACACGCTACCTGTGAAGCTGGGTCTGCGGGGACCGCTCAATACGATCTGGCGAGAAGCTGGCGCTTGGTGCGGGGCCAACACGGATGCGGACGCGCTGCGGGACGCGCTTCTGTCGAAGCCCAAAGGGACAGTCCTGCTGCTGGGATCCGGCGGCGTCGCGGAGACGAGCCGGGCGGTGCTGGAGGAGCTGGGTTGCACCGTGCTCCAGACAAGCCGCGCATCAACGCCAAGCGCCGCTTCCATCACGCAGGCCGCGCCCATCGGCGCCATCCAGGCCACGAGTCTCGGCATGGCGGCCGGTGATCCGCTGCCCTTCCCGGAACTGCTGGATGCCGCGCGGCCCTCCCTGCGCTGGGCCGTGGAGTGGGTCTACAAGGAGCGCACCGCCTTCGCGGGCTGGGCCGCTGACCTGGATCTCGTGGGCGGCGCTCCGCTCTTCGAATCCCAGGCTGAAGCGCAATCCCGCATCTTCCTGGCTGCGATCCGATAGCCTTAAGGCCTCATGGACCTCCTCCTCGTCGAAGACAAGGACAGCTTCCGCGATCTGCTGGTGAAGGCGCTGGCGGGATCGGACTGGTCCGTCACAGCTACGGGCGATCCGCGAGAGGCGCTAGAGCGCCTGGAGTCGCAGCCCTTCCCGGTGCTGGTGACGGACCTGCGCCTGCCGGAGATGAGCGGGCTGGAGCTCATCCGCTGCGCCAAGCGCCTGAGGCCGGAGCTGCGGGCCGTGCTCATGAGCGCCTTCGGCGAGCCCAAGGACATCGTGGAGGCCATGAAGCTGGGCACGGATGATTTCCTGCCCAAGCCCTTCGACCTGGATGCCTTCCTCGCGCTGCTGGAGCGGCTCCGGGCCCTGGCTGGCGCGCCACCGCCACCTGCCGACGAACCCTGGATCGCCCTCAGCCCCGCCATGCGCGCCTTGGAAGCGGGCCTTCGCCGCGCGGCGGAGACGGACCATCCCGTCCTCTTCACGGGCCTGCGGGGCGCGGGGAAGAGCCGCGCGGCGCGACGGCTCCACACGCTGCGGCGGCCCGGCGCGCCCTTCAAGCTGCTACGTCCGGCCGATCTCGCGGAGGGCTGCCCCGACGCGCTGCTGAAGCTGCTGCACGGCGGCAGCCTCCACATCGCGGACCTGGATGCGCTCTCGCTGACGCAGGCCGATGGTCTCGCGAAGGCGATGGAATCCGGAGCAGGACGCGCCATCGACTGGAGCGGCGCGGCCACTTCGGTGGAGGCGCTGCCCGAACCGCTGCGCCACCGCATGGGCGTCCTCTCGCTGGCGGTGCCTTCCCTGTCGGAGCGGCGCGAGGACCGGCTGCCCCTCTTCCAGGCTTTCCTGGCGCGGGCCGCCTCCGCTTCCGGCCGAGCCATTCCCGTGGTGGACCGGGGCCTGGAGAAGGCGCTATTGGCTCACGCCTTCCCAGGCGAGGCGCGGGAGCTGGAGTTGGCCGCCGTGCGGACCCTGCTGATCAACGAGGGGCCCATCGTGAAGCGGCTGCCGGATCTCGCTGCGGGGACGGAGGCTTTCTTCCTCCCAGCCCCGCCGCGGGGCCCGCTGGAAGCCATGGAGGAGGGCCTGCTGGATGCCGGGCGCCCCCACCTCCTGCGCCGGGCCCTGCAGGACGCGGGCGGGGACCTGCCCAGGGCGGCGGAGGCCCTGGGCCTCACGGTGCGGGTCCTGGCGCAGCGCTTGCGGGACGCGGGTGTCCCGCTGGAGGATGAAGGCACACCATGATCGATCCCGCCCTCGCCCTTCCCCCCGTCGTCTCGAACCCGAGGCCCGCGACGCTCGCGAGCATGGCGGCGCTGCAGCGGGTCGTGGTGGGCAAGGAGGTCCAGGTCCGCCGCGCCCTTGCCACGCTGCTCTCCGGCGGCCACCTGCTGCTCGAAGACTTGCCTGGCGTGGGCAAGACGACGCTGGCCAAGGGCCTGGCCCGCATCCTGGGCGGCTCCTTCCAGCGCGTGCAGGGCACGAACGATCTGTTGCCCTCGGACCTGCTGGGCGTGCATCTCTGGGACGCGCCAGCGCAGTCCTTCCGGTTCCAGCCCGGGCCGGTGTTCTGCAATGTGCTGCTCATGGACGAGCTCAACCGCATCGGCCCCAAGACTCAGAGCGCGCTGCTCGAGGTGATGGTGGAGGGGCAGGTGACGCTGGACCGCCAGACGCTTCCGCTGCCGGATCCCTTCTTCGTGCTGGCCACGCAGAACCCGCTGGATCACGCGGGCACCTTTCCCCTGCCGGAGAGCCAGCTGGACCGTTTCTCCTGCGTGCTGCACCTGGGTTACCCCGAGCGAGCCGCCGAACGCAAAGTGCTCACGGGCGAAGCTGGCGCGGAGCGGGTCGAGCAGCTTGTTCCCAGCCTGGACATGGACGGCTGGCGCGCCGCGCGCCGAGCTGTGAAGGCCGTGCAGCTCAACGACGCGCTATTGGAGTACGCGGAGCGCGTGGTGGCGAAGCTCCGCGCCGAAGGCGCCTTCTGCTCCACCCGGGCCTTCCGCCACTGGCTCGCGATCTCGCAGGCCGAGGCCTGGCTGGCGGGCCGCGACTTCGTCACGCCCGATGACCTCCAGGCCACCTTCGCCGATGTGATGGCGCATCGCGGCAGCCTGGACGACCGCCGCCTGCTGCGCCAGGAACGGCGCGACCATCTGGGCAAGGTGCTCACGGGGACGCCCGTGGGCTGGAAGCCATGAATGATGATGAAGGTAACTCCGCGGCGCCTGCGCCAGAGGAACCCCGGTCCCTCGGGAGCCTGCTGAGGCAGTCGCGGGAAGCGCTGGACCTCAGCCGCGAACAGCTCGCCACGGAGCTGAAGCTGCCCGTGCGCCTGCTGGCCGCCATCGAGTCCGATGATTGGGACGCCGTGCCGCCGGGGCGGGAGCGGCCCCTCGCGCGGCAGCTGGCCGCGCGGCTCCGCATGGACCTCGACCATCATCCGGATGCGCTGGGTCTCGTGCCTGGCGGCGCCCAGGATGCCCAGAGCGATCCCCGGCTGGAACGCCTGGAGCGGGGCGCCATGGTGGCGCTCGGTCTCGGCTCCGTGGCGCTGCTGGCCTGGCTCGTCATCCCTGGTCCCAGCCTGCGCGGGCGCGGCAACGCCGCGTGGCTGGACATCACGCCACAACGGATGGTGCCGCCTCCGCCGCCGAAGGCCGATGGTCCCAATCCGGTGCTGGGCGAGCTGCTGCCGGAAGCGCCTATCACGGCCGAAGGCATCCTCGTGAGCCTGCGCGCCCAGGATGTCTGCGACGCCGAGGCCGTGGGGGCCGACGGCGTGAAGCTGGCGCGGTCGCTCCAGGTCTCCGACCCTTGGAAGCTCCGCGTGAAGGCGCCCTTCCAGTTGAACCTCTCCAATGCGGGCGTGGTCCAGGTGGAGGTGGCCGGCAAGCCCGTGGCCACGGGCGCGAGCGTGGGGCAACCCTGGAGCGGCCGTTTCGACGAGAATGGAGTCTGGCGCCGCCCGCGGCCCATGCCTGTCCCGGCGGAGCCGCTCACGCAGGAACCGGCCCCCGAACAGCCGCCGCCTCCGCCAGAAGAACCGGCGCGGGAGCCCGATGGCGCCCGGCCCGAAGCGAATCCCTGACATGACCCTGGAGTGACTTTGCATCCGATCGTCGAGCGGTACCTCGCCAACCAGCTGCCCGAGCCCATGGCGATGGCCCTCCTGGGCGGCAGCCTTCCCGTGCCGCCGGCGGACTTCATCCAGGCCCAGGCCCAGGCGGTGCTGAGCGTCTCGCCGCTGGCGGAACGCGCGCTCCAGAGCTTCCAGTCCATGCCCGAGTCCGTGGTCCACGGCCTGCTCCTGGAGCGCGTCCAGCCCCCCGCGCCGCTGGAGCTGGTGCTCCGTTTCCGCCGCGAGATGCCCGTCCTCGAAACGGCGCTCCTCCATCCCGATCTCACGGCCGAGATCGTGGAGCGCTCCATCCCCGACCTGCCCGGCCCTGCCCTGGACATCATCTCCAACAACCAGGTGCTGTGGCTTCAGCGCCCCGTGATCCTGGACCTGCTGGAACTGCACCCCGCCGCCGACTACAACCTCAAGCGGCGCATCAACGAGTTCCGCTTCGAAGTTCTCAAGCTCGTCCCCGAGGAGGTCAAGAAGGACCGGCTGGAGATCCTCGACGAAGTCGAGGCGGGCAAGCTGGACAAGGCCTGGGCCTCTTTGCCGTTGCCCAAGGACGAGACGGCGGAGGAGCGCGAGGCCGTGGCGCCGGATGTCGTCCCGCTGGACCCCGAGGCTGTCGTCCAGGCCATCAAGGACTTCGAGGGTGAGGAGGTCAACCTCTCGGTGGCCAAGCGCATCGCCCGGTTGAAGACCAACCAGAAGATCATGCTGGCCATCAAGGGAGGCAAGGAGGAGCGCACCATCCTCATCCGGGAGGCCAACCGCCTCATCCAGGAGAATGTGATGCGCAACGGCCGCATCACGGAGGGCGAGGTCGCCTTCATCGCCAACATGCGCACCATCAACGACGGCGTGCTGCGGATCATCACCATGAACCGCGAGTGGATGAAGAAGTACACGATCGTGAAAGCCATCGTCTACAACCCGCGGACCCCCATCGCGCTCGCCATGTCGAATCTGAAACGCATCAACGAGTTCGACATGAAGCTCATGCAGCGCGACAAGAACATCCCCGAAGTATTGCGCCGCGAGGCCAAGCGGTTCCTGGAGGCGAAGGGATCGGGGAAAGGCTGAGGTTCCTGCAGGAGCCGCGATCCGCTATGCTGGGGTGGCCGAAGCGGGCGTAATTCAGTGGTAGAATGTCAGCTTCCCAAGCTGAACGTCGTCGGTTCGATCCCGATCGCCCGCTCCAGATCCTGAAGGCCTCCGCGAGGGGGCCTTTTTCATGGAACCGGCTTCAGCTCCGCGAGCTTCGCCTTCACGAAGGCCAGCAGATCTTCGCCGCCTTCGATGCGCTGCTCGGCCACGAAGAGGGGCAGGGTGAGGGCCGCGAGGTGGTCTTCCGTGAGCTTCACGGCGTCCTTCTCCGTGCAGATGAGGCGGGTGGCGCCGATGTGGCGGGCCTCCGCGTCCAGCGCCTCCAGCTCGTCCGCCGAGGGGCCGTGATGGTCGCTGAAGCGCGCGGCGTCGCGCATGGGCACGCCCGCGGCGCGGAGGTCGGCGAAGAAGGCCTCAGGGTTGCCCAGGCCGCACCAGGCGAAGGCTGGCGCGGGTTCCTCTTCCGGCAACAGGATGGGCGCGCCTTCGAGCGGGCGCAGCCGCGTGATGCGGAAGTCCAGCCAGAAGATAGGCCCGCCGCTCCCGTGCGCGCGCCACCAGGCCTCCACGGATTCCCGGTCGCGCACGCGCCCGGCGCGCGTGACGAGGAGCGCGTGGGCGCGGCGCGCATTCTTCACCGGCTCGCGCAGATCACCGAGGGGCAACATGAAGCCATGCCCCCAGAGTCGCGATCCGTCCAGCAGCAGCAGATCCAGGTCGCGGTGCAAGGCCCGGTGCTGGAAGCCGTCATCCAGCAGCAGCGCCCGCAGGCCGGGCCGCTCGGCGCGGGCCAGGCGCGCGGCCTCCATGCGTCTGCGCCCCACGAAGACCCTCCCTGTGCCCAAGCGCCGGGCCATGAGCGCGGGCTCGTCGCCACATGCGGCAGGGTCCGTGTCCGGCTCCACGCGCATGGGATCCTGCGGCCGCTTCCCGCCGTGACCCCGGCTGAGGACGGCGACGGCGAGGCCTGAAGCTTCGAGCCCTTCGGCGAGGAACAAGGTGACCGGTGTCTTGCCCGTGCCGCCCGTGCTGAGGTTGCCCACGCTCACCACCGGCAGGCCCGCGCGCTCCGCGCGTTCGGGGTGGAGGTCGTAGCCGCGGTTCCGCGCAGCCACCGCCATCGCGTAGAAGGGCGCCAGGGGAGCCGCCAGGTAGCGCAGAATGGACATAGATAGAGATTAGCGGAGGATCCAAATGTCCGAGGGCATTCTCCTGGCGAAGGTCGCCCGCGGGACGCTGCTGCCCGAAGCCGGGCGTCTGGCCCGTCTCGACGAGGCCCTGCCGCAGATCCGCGCCGCGCTGGAAGGCGAGCGGGACGAGGTGGCGCTGGAGGCGACCTTGGCCTGCCTGCTCTGGGAGGCGCTGCCTCAGACGAATTGGTGCGGCTTCTACCGCCGCGTGGGCGAGCGCATGCTGGCCGTGGGCCCTTACCAGGGCGGCATGGGCTGTCTCCGCATCGCGTTCGAACGGGGTGTCTGCGGCGCGGCCGCGCGCACGGGCCAGGTCCAGCGCGTGCCGGATGTGCAGGCCTTCCCCGGCCATATCGCCTGCGATGACGCCACCCGCAGTGAACTGGTCATCCCCGTCCTGGACGGGGCGGGCCTCCTGCGCGGCGTCCTGGATCTCGATTCGCCGCAGCTGGACGCCTTCTCGGAAGGCGAGGCCGCGCGGCTGGAAGCGCTGATCGAGAAAGTCTTCCGCGGCCCCGTGATCTGGGCGCCAAGGAGCGAGTGACGCCTTGCGTCACGAGGCCTGACGCGCCTGGTCCAACTGGAATGCATGCAGAAAAAAGGGGCATCGCCGATGCCCGCCCGGGTATCGTGAGGGAGCTTTCAAAGCGTCCCATGGCCGACTCAAACTTCATCGAGCAGAGCAAAGTCCACTTCAAGGAAGGCGAGTCCATCTTCCAGCGCGGGGAGATGGGCCACCAGATGTTCGTCATCCTGACGGGCAAGGTGAGGCTCTATGTGGGGGACGAGGCCAAGGGCGAGTGGGCCGAGGAGTTCGGGAAGGGCGATTTCTTCGGGGAAGGCAGCCTGTTGGAGTCGCTGCCGCGCTCACTCACGGCCGTGGCCATGGAGGATTCGGACCTCATCGCCATCAGCCGCGGCACCTTCCTGAAGATGATCAAGCAGAACCCGGAAGTGGCAGTGAAGATGATGCAGCGCATGGCCCAGCGCAACCGGGAGATGGCCGAGAAGCTGGACGAGAACCTTTCGAAGAGCCAGAAGATGAAAGTGGCCCAGCCCGTGGCCCAGCTCGTCTCCGTGCTCACGGGCAAGAAGTACCCCATCCTCGCGCACGGGTCCCTCGTGGGCCGTTACGACCCCACCACAGGCGTCCATCCGGATGTGGATCTCACCACCGAGGACCACAACCTCAGCGTGAGCCGCCGCCACGCCCGCATCCTCTGCGAGCACGGCCGCTACTTCCTGCTGGAGGAGCCCGGTGTCGCCAACGGCACCTATGTGAAGGGCGACCGTGTGCAGCCCGGCGACGCCCGCGAGCTGGCGCCGGGCGACCGCGTGGGCTTCGGCATGGTGGTGCTGTTCTTCGAGAAGGCCTGAGGCCATGGCCGATCAGGTCGTTGAGATCTGGCGGGACGAGCACGGCGCCGAGTGGGAGCTGGCGGATTTCGGCGACGGCTGCATCGTCCGCGAACGCAACATCCTGGATCTCATCGACGGCGATGCTCGCGAGGGCTACGCGGTGATCGCCCGCTTCCTGGACGCGGAGGACGCCCGCGATTTCATGAGGCGCGAAGGCTTCGAATCCGTGGGGCTGGAAGATGACTAACCTCGAGCGCGCGCGCATGGTTGCCGATTATCTTCGCGCCGAGGCGGAGCTCAGGAGCGCTTCGCCCGGCACCCTCGTGGCGCTGCTGGTGGTGGCCGTCTTCGCTGCGCGGATGGGAGAGGCCTCATCCTGGTTCGCCCATGCCGCGCTCATCGCGGCCCTGCTCATCGGCCCCTGGCTCCTGCGGATGCTGTCCCCCAAGGGCAACCTCGCTGTCTTCCGGCTGGAACTCGGAGCCTTCCCCCTGAACGCGCTGCTGCTGGGCTTCATCGTCTTCATGGAAGCCTCGCGCCTGCCCAGGATCGAGATCGAGGGCGTCCCGGCGATGCGCTGGTTCTTCCCGGCCCTGTCGCTCCTCGTGCCCTTCGGCTACTTGCTCCTGGGCTTCGCGGACTGGTTGCGGCGTCTGAGGCTCACGGACTGGATCCGCGGCGTCCTCGCCGTGCCGCCCGTGGACGCCTATCAAGAAGAGCCCCGCGCGCTGATCGAGGCGGCCCTCCGCGCCGCGCCTGGCACCAGCGACCCCTGGGCCCAGTTCCGCACCGTGCCTGCCAGCGCGAAGAACCTGAAGCTCTTCTTCAAGCTCGACACCGCGCGGCACGGTTTCTGGCGTGCGGCCTTCGCCGATGATTACGCGCTGGTGGTCTTCCATGACGGCACGGGCTGCGAAGCGGTGGCGCCCGGGGGCGTCAGCCTCGCCGTGGATGACGCGCCGCGGCCCGGCGAACGGGAACGCATGATCCTCGTGCGCTGGAACAACCATTTCCATGAGGGCCGCATCCTGCGCGACGACCTGCTCAAGATCCAGACCTGGAACAGCCGCAGCGGCGGCTTCGAAGGCCGCTCCTCCGTGCCCAATCCGGGATTCTGAAAAGAGGAAGGCCCCGCGCCGCGAGGCCTTCCTGGCGATCCGTCCAACCTTAGTGATGCGCGCCAATGCCCATGGCTTTGGCGGCCTTGGTCAGCTCGGGCACGACCTCGAAGAGGTCGCCGACGATGCCGTAGTCCGCGATCTTGAAAATGGGGGCATCAGGGTCTTTGTTGATGGCGACGATGTACTTGGAGCTGCTCATGCCCGCGAGGTGCTGGATGGCGCCGCTGATGCCGGCAGCGATGTAGAGCGTGGGGCTCACCACCTTGCCGGTCTGGCCCACCTGGATGCCGTGGGAGAGGCCCCAGCCCGCGTCCACCGCGGCGCGGGAGGCGCCCACCACGCCGCCGAGGGCGTCGGCCAGCTCTTCGAGGATCTTGAAGTTCTCGCCGCTCTTCATGCCGCGGCCGCCGGACACGATCACATTGGCTTCCGTGAGATCCACCTTCCCGCCGCCCTTGGCGAGGATCTCCTTCACGATGGCCTTGAAGTCACCCGCGGGCGCCGCGAGGGCTTCCACGGCCCCGGCAGCGGCCTTCTCTGTGATGGCGAAGACATTGGGACGGGTCGTGGCGACCTGGATGGCGCTGGAGAAGGCCGTGGTGGAGAAGGCCTTGCCGGCGTAGACCGGACGCACGGCCTGGAGCTTGCCGTCCGCCATGGAGAGGCCCGTCACATCGCCCGCGTAGCCCGCGTCGAGGCGCGCGGCGGCGCGGGGCAGGGCGTCCTTGCCCATGGCCGTGGCGGCGCCGAGCAGAACCGTCGCGCCCTTCGCCTTGACGGCGGAGGCGATGACGGCGGCGAAGGCGTCGCTGGAGTAGGAGGCGAGCGAGGGGGCTTCGCAGGTGAGGATCACATCCGCGCCGTGTTTGGCGGCATCGGCCGCGCCGTTGGAGGTTGCGCCCACGGTGAGCGCGCCGAGCTTCATGCCGGTGGCATCCGCGAGGCGGCGGCCTTCGCTGAGGGCCTCGGCGCTGGGTTTGCGGAGCTTGCCGTCTTTGAGTTCGCAGAACACGAGAATCATGGAATCGTCCTTTCGCTTCGTCGGTTTCGGCGGATCAGAAGACCTTGGCTTCGTTCTTCAGCGCGTCCAGCAGGGCCTTGGCCTGGGCGGCGGCGTCGCCGTCCAGCTTGCGGCCTTCGGGGCGGGCGGGCGGCAGCGCCATGCCGGACACGGCGGTGGCGGGCGCGTGGCCGCTGATCTCCGTCTCCTCGATGGTCTTCTTCTTGGCGGCCATGATGCCCTTGAGGCTGGCGTAGCGGGGCTCGTTGAGGCCCTTCTGCGCCGTGATGACGGCGGGCAGGGCGCCTTCGACGACCTCGGTGCCGCCCTCGATCTCGCGCTCGGCGCGGAACTTCCCGTCCGCGATGTCCAGCTTCACGACCACATTGGCCTGGGCGAAGCCCAGCAGCTCGGCCAGCATCGGGCCCACGGCGGAGTTGTCGCCGCCGATGCCCTTGTTGCCCGACAGGATCAGGTCGAAGCCCTTGTCCTTGGCGTAGGTGGCGAGGATGGACGCGATGGCGAGCGTGTCGCCCTGGCCGTCGCCCTTGATGAGCACGGCGCTGTCCGCGCCCAGGGCGAAGGCGTTGCGGAGGATGTCCTTGGCCTTGTCATCGCCCACGGTGGCGGCGGTCACTTCGGCCCCGGCGGATTCCTTCATGCGGAGGGCCTCCTCGAGCGCGTACTCGTCGTAGGGGCTGGTGATCCACTTCACATCGGCGGGGTCCAGCGACTTGCCGTCCGCGGCGACCTTGATCTTGGTCTCTGTATCGGGCACCTGCTTGAGGCAGACGAGGATCTTCATGGGCACTCCGGAAGGGCCGTGCGGCCAAAGCCTCATTTTACCGGAGGCCCGGACCGGCCCCTAGCGAAAGGTGCGCTTGCCAGGAGTGATCGTGGTAAAAGGGAGCCATCATGCGCCCCTACACACGCTCCTGCCCCGGCTCTGCGGTGGTCCTGATGAGCGCCGCGTTCCTCGGCCTCGCGGTCCTCACTGCCTGCGGACGGAAGGATGCCGGGGAGGAAGGCCCCAAGTTTATCCAGCCTGGGATTGCCGCGACGCAAGCCCCGGCCCCAGAGCCGACCGGCGACCAGCCGGGCTTGCCCGTGGTCCGCATCCAGGCGGACGCGCTCGTGGCCGCGGGGACGGGCGGCCATCAGGCGACTGTGTCCGGCGACGCGGGTCTGCAATACGAATGGTTCATCCAGGGCGGGGCCTTTGAGGGGGACATCCACAGCCAGTCCGTGAACTGGTCCGCGGGCGTTCCAGGTGAGGTGCGCCTCTTCTGCCAGGGCACCAACACGGCTGGAAAGAAGTCCGTCACGCTCGCCCGGGTCCAGTCCGAGGCGCCGCCCTCCATCGAGGGCTTCCGGGCCACTCCGCTGGTGGTCTCCGTCGGTCACGCTACCAAGCTCAGTTGGACCGCCAAGGAGATCAAGACTCTGATCCTCGATCCGGGGGGCCTGGATGTGACGAAGGCCAGCGGCCCGGGATTCGAGGTGAAGCCCTCCGGGAACCTCCGGTACACACTCACCGCCACCAATAACGCTGGGGCCACCGTCTCCAAGACCGTGGATGTGAGGGTAGTGCCTCTTCCCGCCATCTCGAGCCTGGGCGCCCAAGGCGCGATCAATATCGGCCAGCCCTTCACGCTGGTGGGGGTCTTCAAGGGCGGGAAGGCGGAATTGAGGCAGGGCGGGACCGTCCTGGCCAGTGGCGACACGAGCCCTTTGCAAGCCCAGATTCCGGCTTTGAAGGCTGGAGATTCGTTCCAGCTCACAGTCACCAACGAAGCCGGGGACAGCCTCACGCGGACGCTCGTCCTTAATCCGAACACGGGCCCGGGCTACCAGAAATGAAATAGCGCAGCCTCCGGTAGGCTGGGGGCATGGACGCTTCAGGATTCGACCGCGCGCTCGTCTTCACCGGAGGCGGCACGGGGGGGCATTTCTTCCCGGCGGTGGCGCTGGCCGAAGGGGCCCGTGCGCGGTGGCCGGAGCGGCCCATCGCCTTCGTGGGGGCCACGCGGGGGATCGAGGCCCGCAAGCTGCCGGACAGCGGCTGGCCCCATCTGCTGCTGGATGTGGAAGGTTTCCTTGGACGATCGCCGTTCAGGGTGGCGCGGTCCGCGTGGAAGCTATGGCGGGCCAAAGCCGCGCTCACGCGCCAGTGGAAGCGGCACCGCCCCTTCGCCGTGATCGGCACGGGCGGCTATGGCGCCGCACCCGCGCTGCTGGCGGCCCGGGCCTTGGGCATCCCCTACTTCCTCCACGAGAGCAACGCGGCGCCCGGCGCGTTGGTGAAGCAGGTCGCGCCCGGCGCCAAGCGCGTGTGGTGCGGCATGGACGCGGTGAAGCCGCTGCTGCCCGGCGCGGACTGCCTCACGGCGGGCACGCCCGTGCGCGAAGCCTTCCGCCGCGTCTTCAAGCCCATCAAGGATCTGCGCCGCCCCTTCCAGCTCCTGGTGCTGGGCGGCAGCGGCGGCGCCCGCGTCCTCAACGAGGCCATGATGCAGGCCGCGCCGGCGCTGCTGGAGCAGTTTCCGGACTGGAACATCCTCCATCAGGCGGGGCCGAAGGAGTTCGAGCGGCTGAAGGATCTGCCGCGCCATGAGCGGCACACGCTGGCGCCCTTCATCGAGGACATGGCGGGGACGATGGAAGCCTCCAGCCTCGTGGTGAGCCGCGCGGGCGCATCCACCTGCGCGGAGCTCAAGACCGTCGGCCGCGGCGCCATCCTCATCCCGTTGCCCGGCAGCGCCAACGGCCACCAGCTCCGCAACGCCGAGGCCATGGCCAAGGAGCACCGCGTGGTGCTCGTGCAGCAGCAGCCCAACCTCGCGGACCACATCGAGGCCCATTGCCACAGCCACATGGGCAACGCCTACGCCCGCCACCAGCTCGGCAAGCAGCCCGAGCCCAACCGCGCCGTGGAAATCTGCCTGGATGACCTGGTGTTCGCGCTCAAGGCCTGATCACGCCACTTGGCCGCTGCGCCGCGGGTCGAAATCCAGTTTGGCGGCCTTGCAGGCGGCCACGAAGCTCTGGCGATCGTGGCAGTGGGTGTAGGCCTCCATGGGCTCCACGGCTTCGGCCTGCACCAGCTCGATGAGCGCCTCCGCCTGCGTCACCTGGCCGTAGGCGCGGCCGCTCTTCATGGCGGAGGGCACCTTGGCGAGATCCCACTTCCGCAGCACGGTCTGGATATCCGGCGAATTGAAGATGGTCTCGAAGGCCGCGACCCGGCCTCCATTGGGGCGGCGCAGGAGCACCTGGTGGGTGACGGCCTTGAGGCCCGTCACCAGCAGAGCGCGGACGAGGTGCTGCGAATCCGGCGGCTGGCGGTCTACGAGCCGCTCCAGAGCGCTGAGGGCCGAGGGCGCCTCCACCACCGCGATGACGAGGCGCCCCGAGATGCCGGCCTCCAGCACCTGGAGGGCGGTGGCGCCATCGCGCGGGGCATCCACGGCGAGCACATCGGGCGCCTGCTTGAGCGCGGCGTGGATGGCGCGGCGCTGGTCGCCATAATCGCCGCCGGTCTCTCTCTGCCGCACCACGGAACCCGCGGGCGGGATCTTGAACTCCAGCGAATCGCCCACGGAGATGAGGAAACCGCCGCGTTTCTGGGCTGCCCGCCGAAGCAGGGCCGCCAGCGTGGTGCTGCGCCCTGAGCCCGGCGTGCCTGCGATTAGCACGAGCCCCTTCGGGATGTCCGCCAGCTCTAGCACCGCGTCCGGCAGGGCCAGCACCTCGTCCTCGGGAATCTGGTCCGGCACCACGCGGATGGCGGCGGAGGGGCCCTCCAGATCCCGCGACAGGTTCACGCGCAGGCGACAGTCCCGCAGCGTGTCGCTATGGGAGAAGTCCGCCTGGCCGTGGTCCTGGAAAGCCTTCCAGTGGCGGGGCGTGGCGAGCGTCTCCAGCCACCTCGTCAGCCCTTCCACGGGCGCGGGCGGCCAGCCGGGCACGGGCTCCACGGCGCCGTTGTGGCGCACGAGAGGCGGTTCGTTGGGCGAAAGGTAGAGATCCGAGCCGCCCATCTCCAGCAGCTTGGCGATGAGATCCTCCCACGGGAACAACCCGGGCCGGGTGTCTTCCGATGGAGAGACGGCCTCGATCACCGGCGGGGGCGCCACCACGGGTGGCGGCAGGAGGACGGGCGGCGGCACCTGCGGGGGGGCTTGGGATGGCTGGCGTTTGGCCGGGGCCACCGCCGTTGCCGGCGACATCATGGCCTTGATGGCCAGCTCCGCGTCCGCCGCGACGCCGGCCGCGGCGGGTTTGGCCGCGCGGACCAGGCGGTGGGCCAGCAGGCTGGTGGTGCCCGAGGAGCGTGTGGCGCGGATCTCGAACCAGCTGTCGCCCTGCTGCCGCTGGAAGGCCACCATGTCGCCCCGGAGGTAGGCCGTCTTCTGATCCTCCGGCAGCACTTCCTTCACGAGCCCGTCAATGATGGGCGAGAGCAGGTCCTGAGTGCCTAGCATGGCGCGATGGCCGCCGGGCAGCTCCACCGTGGCCGGAGCGCCGGGACTGAGGTACAGGGCTGTGCCGCCCCGGGAGGCGAGCTGGTTCAGGAATCCGTCGAGCTTGGCCATGGGGCCTCCCGGGAGACCAAAGGCTTTCGTGGGCGTGGGGCTTGGGCTCCCAGCATCGGACGACCCGCGCCCCGTGTCGAGCCCCCGCTTTCGGATCCACCGTGGATCTGCCAGGTCTGAAAACGCTGGTCGCAGAGGACGCGAAGGTTCGCGGAGTTCGCGGAGGGGCCAGGCAGTTCGACACGGGGCTGCCCGCCGTTGGCGGGCCTGCCGCTTTGCGGCAGGTTGAGGGGTGCGGCTCTGTGGCCTTCGTGCTCGCTCCGCGTCCTCTGAGTCCAGGCTTTTGGTTGTCTCTGGAACCAGGCTGGCCGTGCTGAGTGCGAGGTCATCCCGCCCACTTTCGATAGGCTGTCTCAATGGCCGGCTTCGGACATCTTCCCCTCGCCACGCAGGTGAGCGTCCTGCGCGGCCTGGGGCCCGCGCGGCTGGAAGCCCTGCGCGAGGCTGGCATCGAAACCTTCCGGGACCTGCTCTGGAGCCTCCCCTTCCGCTACCTGGACCGGGGCAGCGTCGTGCCCCTGGGGAACCTGGCCCTTCGCGGGCTGGGCGCGGTGTCAGAGGGCCGCGAGATCGTGACGGTGATGGGCGAGATCCGCGATCTGCGCCAAGCGCCCACGCGCATCCAGCGCATGACCATCACGGAGATGCTGCTGGAGGACGCCAGCGGCGCGCTGAAGCTCGTCTTCTTCAACCAGCCCTACCTCGGGCGCACGCTGAAACCCGGCGACCGCTTGCTGGCCTTCGGGCCGCTGAGCCAGGGGCGCGGCGGCTGGGAACTGCGTTCGCCGCAGATCGAACGGTTGAGCAAGGGCGAGAATCCCTTCGTGCGGCGCTACTTGCCGCTCTACCGCAAGCTCGGCCTCATCAGCAGCCGCGTCCGTTCGCAGCTCGTGAAGGAGGCCCTGGACCGCGCCGCGCCGGAGGAGGACTTCCTGCCGATGGCCCTGGCGAAAGGTCTGCCTGAGCCTCTCGCGGCCCTGCGTCTCCTCCATGAACCGCCCGACGACAGCGATCCCGTTCAGCTCGATCAGCGGACCACGCCCGCTCATCAGCGGCTGGCTTCAGAAGAACTCTTCGGCTTCTCTTTGGGCGTGGCGTTGCGCCGCGAAGGCCGTCTCAAACGCAAAGGCCTCCGCGTGTCCACCTCGCCAGAGCTGCGGGAGCGGCTGAAGGCTTACCTGCCCTTTCCCCTCACAGGCGCCCAGCGCCGGGCCTTCAAGGAGATCGTGGACGACCTCGTTTCCGGGAAGGTCATGCATCGCCTGCTGCAAGGCGATGTGGGCAGCGGCAAGACGCTCGTGGCCTTTCTCTCAATGGCGATGGTCGCGGAGACGGGTGGACAGGGCGCGCTGCTGGTGCCCACGGAGGTGCTGGCGCGCCAGCATGCCGCGAGCCTCTCGCGGTATCTGGGTGATGAGTCCCGTCGCATGCAGCTGCTCCTCGGCGGCATGAAGGCGGCGGAGAAGCGCGAGGCCCTGGCCCGCATCGCCAGCGGTGAAGCGGCCTACATCGTCGGCACTCACGCGCTGTTCCAGGAGGCTGTGAAGTTCGCGAAGCTCCAGCTGGTGGTGGTGGATGAGCAGCACCGCTTCGGCGTGAAGCAGCGCGAGGCGCTGAAGGCCAAGGGCGGCGACCCCCACTGGCTCGTCATGAGCGCCACACCCATTCCGCGCTCGCTCGCGCTGGCGGTCTTCGGCGACCTGGACCAGAGTGTGTTGGATGAATTGCCGCCCGGCCGCCAACCCGTCACAACGAAACTGCTAAGGCCCGAATCCAGCGAACGAGCCTGGGATTTTGTCCGGCGCGAGTTGGAGCAGGGACGGCAGGCCTTCGTGGTGAGCCCCGCCATTGATCCGTCAGAGGAAGGCAAGGTGCAGCTCCGTGATCTCCAGGCCATGGAACAAACGCTGAAACTGGCGCTGCCTGATGCCGTCATCGAAGTCGTCCATGGCCGCCTCAAGACAGACGAGCTCGCCGCGCGCATGGGCCGCTTCACGCGCGGCGATGCCCAGATCCTCCTCGCCACCACCGTCATCGAGGTGGGCGTCGATGTGCCCAACGCCACGGTGATGGTGGTGGATCACGCGGAGCGGTTCGGCCTCTCCCAGCTGCACCAGCTTCGAGGCCGTGTGGGGCGCGGTGCGGCGGCCAGCCATTTCCTCATATTGAGCAACTCGGATACCGCGCGGCTCCAAGCGCTGGTGGAGACCAGCGACGGCTTCCGCATCGCCCAGAAGGATCTCGAACTGCGAGGCCCCGGCGAATTCTTCGGCGTGCGCCAGGCCGGCCTGCCCCAGTTCCAGGTGGCCGACCTCGTCCGCGACCGCGCCCTCCTTCAACGCTGCCGCGAAGCCGCCGAAGCCGCGATCAAAGAAGGCCTCGCCGACCCCCAGCGCGAGTGGCTGCGGCGCGAATGGGCACGATTGAAACTGGCGGAAGTGAGTTAGGCCTTCAGCCGCTTCGCCACGCGTTCCCGCAGGGGTTCGGGCACCAGATCCTTGAGGTCGCCGCCGAACTGGCCGATCTCGCGGACAAGCTTGGAGCTGAGGGCGCTGAGCTTCTCCTTGGGCATGAGGAAGACCGTCTCCAGCGCGGGCGCCAGCTTGCGGTTCATGAGGGCCATCTGGAACTCGTATTCGAAATCACTGAAGGCCCGCACACCGCGGATGATGACCTGGGCCTTCTCGGTCTTGGCGAAGTCCACCAACAGGCCGTGGAAGCTCGTCACCTCCACCTTGGGCATCCCGGCCGTCAGCTCTTTGAGGAAGGCGATGCGCTCCTCCACCGTGAAGGCAGGTGTCTTGGCAGGATTGTTCAACACAGCCACCACGAGCCGGTCCACGAGCTTGTCCGCCCGCTGGATGAGGTCCCAGTGGCCCAGGTGGGCCGGATCGAAGGAGCCTGGATAGATGGCTGTGCGCAAGTGATGGTCCTTGGGGAACGGCATCAGCCTAGCGCCTGGAAGTGCCGGAAGAAAAGCTGGAACCGCGAATGACGCGGATTTCCGCGAATGGAAACCGATTCGCGCGCATCGGCGTCATTCGCGGTTTCTTGTTTCTTTTTCGGGCTGTGAGACGCTTGAGGCATGAGCCAGCGCCTTTCCATCGGCCTCCTCTTCGGAGGCGAATCGCCCGAGCACGAGGTCAGCATCGTCACGGCCCGCGCCATCGCGGAGCACCTTGATCCCGCGCGTTTCGAAGTGCGGCCCATGGGCATCGCCCGGAACGGCGTGTGGGTGGTGAAGGGCGATCCCTTCGCGCGCCTGGCGGCGGGTGAGCTGCCACAACGCAGCGCCCACCCCTTCCTGCCGCTGGAAGCTGGCGCCGAAGCCACGCCGCTGCCGGATGTCTTCTTCAACGCGCTGCACGGCGAGGGCGGCGAGGACGGCCAGATCCAGGGCTACCTCCAGCTCCTGCACCGGCCTTACACCGGCGCCGGCCTGCTGGCCATGGCCGCGGGCATGGACAAGTGGATCACCAAGCGCATCTGGGAGAGCGAGGGTCTGCCGGTGGTGCCCTATGTGGGTCTCACGGAGGAGCAGTGGAACCGGGACCGCGAAGGTTGCCTCGCCGAAGCGAAGAAACTGGGCTTGCCCCTCTTCCTCAAACCCGTGAACCTCGGTTCCAGCATCGGCGTGGAGAAGGTGAAGCAGGCCAGGGATCTCGACGCCGCGCTGGACCGGGCCTTCACCTTCGACCGCCGCGTGCTGGTGGAGCAGGGCCTCGACATCCGCGAGATCGAGGTGGCCGTCCTGGGCGGCGATGATCCGGAGGTCTCCGTGCCGGGCGAGGTGGTGGTGGCGGACGAGTTCTACACCTTCGAAGACAAGTACATCGCCGGGAAGTCCACGACGAAGATCCCCGCGGAGCTGCCGGAGGAGCTGGTGGATCTCATCCGCAGCCACGCGCGCCGGGCCTTCCGGGCCCTGGATGCCCACGGCATGGCCCGGGTGGATTTCTTCCTGGAGAAGGTGTCCGGCCGGGTCCTGTTGAACGAGATCAACCTCATTCCCGGATTCACGAGCATCTCCATGTTTCCCAAGCTCATGGCCGCCAGCGGCGTCCCCTATCCCGAGCAGCTTTCCCGGCTCGTGGAACTGGCCCTGGCGCGGCATAAGCAGATGGCCGCGAAATCCAAGGGTTTCCAGAGCGGAAGCGACTGGTTCAAGGGCGATCAGGCGTAGAATCTCCTTATGCACGCTCGCACCTGGCTCTCCGCGCTTTCGCTGCCCATGGTGGCGGTGTTCACTTGGCCCGTCGCCTCGCAGAAACTCCCCGCGGATGGCGCCAAGACCGCCACACCCTCCCAGGACCCCCTGGCGGGGATGACGGATATCGCCACCATCCTCGAACTGGTCCAGGCGAACTATGTGGATCGGCCCGACATGCCCAAGGTCATTGGCGGCGGCATCCAGGCGGCCCTGGAGCGCGCGCATCCGCTCAACAGCCTCCTGAGCCCTGAGGATCTCCGCGCCGGGGAGCCCGGCCCCGCCGATGCGGGCATGACCGTGGTGAAGCGCGGCATCTACGCCCAAGTGCTGGCCGTGGTGCCTGGCGGTCCCGCGGACCAGGCGGGCGTGCAGGTGGGCGATGTCATCCGCCGCGTCAGCGATGAGCCCATCGGCCCCCTCAGTTCCTGGAAGCTGGACCGCATGTTGCGCGGCGCCGCCGGGACCAAGGTGGCACTCTTCCGCTACGCGGCCGCCACGGCCGATCTCGGCAAGGTGGAGGTAACACTCCAGACGCCGAAGCCCCGCGCCGTCACCGCGCGCACGACGGACCAGGGCACGCTCGTGACCCTTCCCGATCTCAAGTCCGGCCGCGCGGCGGAGCTGAAGGCCGCGATCGTCAAGCTGGACCGCGCCAAGCCCCTCATCCTCGACCTGCGCGATGACACCGAAGGCTCCCTGTCCGAGGCCGCCGCCATCGCGGGCCTTTTCACAGGCGCGGGCCCCTTCGCCACTGTCCAGGACGCGGGCAAGCCTGATCGCGCCATGGCCGTCGCGCCCTCTGGCCTGCCATCCTTCAAGCAGCTCGTGGTGATCCAGGGCCCCAGCACTTTGGGCGCTTCCGAGGCCCTCAGCTCCTGCCTCAAGAAGAACGGCGCCACCCTCGTGGGTGAGCGCACGCCAGGCCTGGGCGTGGCGCAGACGCGCATTCCCCTCCGGGATGGCGGCGCGGTGGAGCTCGTGACGGAGCGCTGGATCGGCGATGGCGGCGAGAAGCTGGACCGCCAAGGCGTGACGCCTACGCGGGCTCTGAAGCTCGGCCCCAAGGATGATCCGCTCCAATCCGTGCTGGCCGCTCTCGCCACGCCGCTGCCTGTGAACACCCGCGTGAAGCAGGAGCATGCCTAAAAGCTCGCGCAAGGCCTCCACCCCAGCGCTTCTCGGCTGGGCCGCGGCGGTTCTGGCCCTGGGCCTCGGCGCGGGCGCGCTGTTAGGGCACCTCAGCTGCGAGCGCAAAAAGGAGGCGCCCAAGGCCGAGGAGGTTGTGAAGCCTCTCCACCCTGTCCACAGGGTGAAGCCCGAGACCGTCACGCCGGAAGCGCTTCCGGCGACGCCCGAAGAAGCCAAGCTCCCGAAGCTCGCGCTCATCATCGACGACCTGGGCTATGCGGAGCTCGATCTCGTGACGCGGCTCTGTGCGGAGCCTGTGCCCATCACGGTGGCCGTGCTGCCCTACCAGGAACACACGGTGGCGAGCGCCGACATCGCGCACGAGGCCGGCAAGGCCGTCATCCTCCATTTGCCCATGGAGGGCATCCCCGGAAAGGACCCGGGGCCGGACGCGCTCAAGTACGATTTGCCGGAGGATGAGATCCGCGCCCGCACGCGCAAAGCCCTTGGCGATGTGCCCTTCACCGAGGGCGCCAACAACCATATGGGTTCGCGCATGACGGCGGATGCCACGCGGATGCACTGGATCCTGGAGGAGTTCCGCGGCCGCAAACTCTACTTCGTGGACAGCCGCACCATCGCCACCACCACGGGCTGGCGGGTGGCGGAGGAACTCCACATCCCCACCATCCAGCGCAAAGTCTTCCTGGACGACGACAAGAGCTTCGACGCCATCCAGAAGCAGTTCGGGCGCGCCATCGAGTTCGCCAAGAAGGACGGCCAGGCCGTCGCCATCGGCCACATCTACCCTGAAACGGTGGACGCGCTGGAGAAGCTCATCCCTGAGTCGAAGGGGCAGGTGCAGTTCGTGTTCGTTCGGGAATTGGTGAAGTAGGCTTCACTTCCGGCGGATCTGCACCACTTTGTCGATCTCAGCGTGGACGATGCCCTCACGGTCCACGAGTTCCACCCGGTAGGTGCGGTCCAGTTTCGATTCCAGTTCCATGAGCCGCTGGACCTCTGCCAGTTCGGTGTCATCCAGCCGCATGATGGCCGTGAGCGTGGTCTTGCCCGGCTTCCGGAAGCGGATGCTCGCGGCCTTGTCCCACACGATGAAGCCAGAGCCCAGCCGCTTGATCAGCATGAGCATGAAGAAGGGATCCACGCTCGCATAGAGGCTGCCGCCGAAGATGGTCCCCACGTAGTTCCGCGTGCGCCACGACAGCGGCAACTTCACGCGGATCTCCGACCAGTCCGCCGCCACGAAGGCGACCCGCCCGCCCGTGCCCCGGTAGCAGGGCCAGAAATTCGTGCCCCACCGGAACCAGCGCGTGCGGAGGGATTCATGCATGGAGAAAAACTAACCACCAAGGCGCCAAGACACCAAGAAAGCTTTTTGCGCTTTCCTCGGTGCCTTCGTGTCTAGGTGGTGAAGTCTTTAGAACCTCACCGTCACATCGCCGTCGGCCTTCTTCACGGTGTCGATGAAGCGGATCTCGCGGCTCTGGTAGGTGAGGATGAGGCTGCTGGTGCGGATGCCGTGGCTGAAGAAGCGGACGCCCTCCAGCAGGTTGCCGGTGGTGACGCCGCTGGCGGCGAAGACGATCTCGTTGCCGGGGGCCAGGTCCTCGGTCATGTAGATGCGGTCGAAGCGGGCGCCCATGGCCTCGGCCTTCTCGCGGGAGGCGGTGTTGGTGTCCACCACGAGGCGGCCCTGTATCTCGCCGCCCAGGCACCTGAGCGCGGCAGCGGCCAGCACGCCTTCGGGCGCTCCGCCGGTGCCCATCACGGCATGGATGCCGGTGCCGGAGACCGCCGCGGAGATGCCCGCGCTGAGGTCGCCATCGCCGATGAGCTGGATGCGGGCGCCCGCGGCGCGGATGTCCTCGATGAGTTTGGCGTGGCGCTCGCGGTCCAGCACGGTGACGACGAGGTCGCCCACGCCACGGTCCAGGGCTTTGGCGATGGCCTTGAGGTTCTCGGCGACCGGCGCGTCCAGGCTCACCTTGCCCTTGGCGGCGGGGCCCACCACGAGCTTCTCCATGTAGAGGTCCGGCGCGTGGAGGAGGCCGCCCTTCTCGCTGGCGGCCAGCACGGCGATGGCGTTGGGCGCGCCCGTGGCGCAGAGGTTGGTGCCCTCCAGCGGGTCCACGGCGATGTCCACGGCCGGATTGCCGGGGCCCATGCCCACCTTCTCGCCGATGTAGAGCATGGGCGCCTCATCGCGCTCGCCCTCTCCGATGACGATGGTGCCGTCCATGCGGACAGTCTCCATGGCCTTGCGCATGGCCTCCACCGCCAGCTTGTCGCTGTGCTTGCGCCGGCCGTGCCCAACGCTGCGGGCGCAGGCGATGGCGGCTTCTTCCGCCACGCGCAGGAATTCGAGGCTGAGGGTCTGTTCCATATCTTGGGCCTTTGGCTTTTGGCTCTGGGCTTTTGCCAGGGCCTCGCTTTTCAAGCCTAGAGCCGAAAGCCCAAAGCCGAAAGCCTCGCGGGCAGAGCCCGCGTCAGACCGCGCGGCTCACGCTGCCGCGGATCCAGTCGAGGATGGGCTCGCTGCCCTTCTCGACCGGCAGCATGAGGATCTCGGGGATCTCGTAGGTGTGCAGGTCGGAGATGACTTCCGCCACGCGTCCGTAGCGGTCCTTGGTGGTCTTGATGACCAGGAGGACCTCCTCGTCCAGGTGCGTCTCGCCCTTGAAGTAGTAGTAGCTCTTCAACCCCGGCAGGATGTTCACGCAGGCCGCGAAGCCCTGGTCCACGAGCGCCGAAGCGATGGTGAGGGCCGTTTCCTCGCTGCCGCAGGTGGTCAGGATCATGCAGGCGTCGGTCATGGTCGCTCCCCGCCCCAGGCGGACCTACTAGCTTACACCTGGAGGGCGAGGCAGACCGAGGCCTCGGAGCTTGAGGGCTGCGGCTCGGGGGTCCGGACCCTCTCGCCTTAATAAAAAGGCGCCCTTGGGCGCCGTTTCGTTTGGTCGGGGCGAGAGGATTCGAACCTCCGACCTCTCGGTCCCGAACCGAGCGCTCTACCAGGCTGAGCCACGCCCCGACGAAGCTCCAAGTCTACGGGAAGGCCACCGGGGCGTCCAGTCAGGCTTTGCGGTTCCGCCACACCATCAGTAGCTCTCTGAATGGGTCCTCAGGCGCCGCGGCCTCGGCGATCTCCTGTTCCGGCGGGTCGCAGGGGACGATCTCGATGGCGGAGAAGTGGAGTTTGAAGGCGCGGGAAAGGCGCTCCTGCACCGCGGGCCAGGCCGCCTCCGCCGCCAGGCGCAGGCTGGGGATGGCCGTCAGCTCCCAACAGCCCACCACCAGACGGCCGCGGTGGAAGCGTAGGAGCCGCGTGCGCCGCGCCAGCAAGGGGCCCACCGCGAAGGTCCAGGCCCCCCGCAGGCGCGCCTCCGCGAGCCGCGCGGGCTCGGGCGCGAGCCTGCCCCGGAGGCCGTGGGAGAGCGGATGGAGGCCCTTCACTTCTTCCACCTGGGCGGCGGCAGTTTCGCGCAGGCGCGTTCGCCGTTGAGCATCACGGGGCTGGCGAGGGTGGGCACCATGCGGCCCGTCTCGGGCTCCAGCAGGGGCTGGATGAGATGGTGCAGGTCGCCGGCCTTTCGGAAGAGGACTTCATCCACGGTGCGGACGCGGCTGGCTGGGATGGCGTTCTGGTCGCAGAAGCGGACGATGTCCGAAGCGGCACGCGCCGCGAGCGCCGCCTCGATGAGGGCCACGAGGCGCTCGCGGTCCTCCACGCGGCCCCGGTTGCGGCGCCAGGCTTCGTTATCCTCCAGCGGCAGGCCCAGCCAGAGCGCGAGGATCTCGAACTGCTTGTCGCCGCCCACGCCGATGGCCACTTCGCCATTCGCGCAAGCGAAGGTCTGGTAGGGCACGATCTGCGGATGGGCGTTGCCGTAGCGTTCCGGCGCCCGCCCCGTCATGAGCGCGCCGCTTCCCACATTGACGAGGCCCGCCAGCGCGGCCTCCATGAGCGGCACCTGCACATGGAGCGTCTCGCCCGTGCGTTCGCGGTGGAGCAGGGCGGCCTGGATTCCGTTGGCGCAGTAGAGGGCCGCGAGCACATCCACCAGGGCCACGCCGATCTTCATGGGATGGCCGTCCGGCTCGCCGGTGATGCTCATCCAGCCGCTCTCGGCCTGGATGATGAAGTCGTAGCCCGCGCGGCGCGAGGCCTTCACATCCGGCGCGAAACCGCGGATGGAGGCGAGGATCAGCTTCGGGTGCTCCGCGTGGAGCTTGGCCCAAGTGAGGCCCAGCCGCTCGGCGGAATCCGGGAGGAAGTTCTCCACCAGCACATCGGCGCCCTTGATGAGCTCCGCGAGGCGCGCGCGGCCCTCCGCCGAATGGAGGTCCAGCACCGTGCTGGTCTTGCCCCGGTTGGCGCAGCGGAAGTAGGCGCTTTCGCCGCCGAAGGGATGGCCGGGATCTCCGTCCTCGAAGGGCGGGCCCCAGCCGCGGGTGGGATCACCCTCCGGCGGCTCGATCTTGAGCACCTCCGCCCCCAGGTCCGCCAGCAGCTGCGTGGCGAAAGGGCCGGCCAGGATGCGGGAGAGGTCCAGGACCTTGAACTTCTGGAGGGGTCTGTGCATGGAAGAACCATTCTACGAGCGACCCGGCAGGGCTTGGTAAGATCATCTTTTCCGCGCCCGATGGGCCCAGAGGTATCCGCTTGGACCAGATGATCGACCTGATGACCCGGGAGCTGAAACTGCCCCGCGCCGCCGTGGCCGCCACCGCGGCCCTGCTTGAGGAGGGCAACACCGTCCCCTTCATCGCCCGCTACCGGAAGGAGAAGACCGGCAGCCTGGATGAAGTGGCCATCCGCGCCATCGAGGACCGCCTGGCCTATTTCAAGGATCTGGTGGCCCGCCGCGCCACTGTGCTCAAGTCCATCGAGGAGCAGGGCAAGTTGAGCCCGGAGCTGAAGGCCAAGATCGAGGCCACCTGGGTCAAGACCGAGCTGGAGGACCTTTACCTGCCCTACAAGCCCAAGAAGCGCACCAAGGCGTCCGTCGCCAAGGAGCGCGGGTTGGAGCCGCTGCTGGAAGAGCTGCTGGCGGATGCCACCGGCGCCGACGCCATGATGCTGGCCGCTCCCTATGTGAAGGCTGAAGAGGAGGGCCTCCGCACCCCGTCGGAATGCGTAGAGGGCGCGGGCCACATCCTGGCCGAGCGCCTGAACGAGGATGCCGACCTGCGCGCGCGCCTGCGCCAGGCCTTCCACGACCAAGGCGTGCTCGTCTCCGCCCTCCGCGAGGACAAGAAGGAGGACAAGGGAGCGGCGCGCTTCAAGCCCTACTGGGCCTTCAGCGAGCCGCTCCGCAAGATCCCCAGCCACCGCCTGCTGGCCCTGCGCCGCGGCGAGAAAGAGGACATCCTCACGGTGAAGCTGGAAGTCGAGCGCGAGAAGCTCGTCTCCGAAGTGGTCATGCGCATCCCGGCCGACGCCGCCAGCGGCTACCGCAAGCACATCTCCGCCGTGGGCGCGGATGCCTTCGACCGCCTGCTCTTTCCGAGCCTGGAAGTCGAGGTCCGCATGGAAGCCAAGCGCAAGGCGGACATCGAGGCCATCAAGGTATTCCAGTCCAATCTGGACCACCTGCTGCTGTCACCGCCCGCGGGCCAGCGCTGCACGCTGGGCGTGGACCCCGGCATCCGCACCGGTTGCAAGCTGGCGGTGCTGAACCGGCTCGGCGCCTTCGTCCACACCGATGTCATGTACCCCCTGGAGCCCAAGCGGGACCTCGAAGGCTCAGCGGCCATCCTGGAGCAGCTCTTCGCCAAGTTCCCCATCGAGGCCGTGGCCATCGGCAACGGCACGGGCGGGCGAGAGGCGGAGGCCTTCATCCGCGGCTGGCTGAAGGAGACGGGCCGCAAGGAGGTCATCTGCATCGCCGTGAGCGAGAACGGCGCGTCGGTCTACAGCGCCTCCGACATCGCCCGCGAGGAGTTCCCAGAGCAGGATGTGACGGTGCGCGGGGCCATCAGCATCGCCCGCCGCTTCCAGGATCCGCTGGCGGAACTCGTTAAGGTGGACCCCAAATCCATCGGCGTGGGCCAGTACCAGCACGATGTGAACCAGACCCAGCTCAAGAAGGGTCTGGATGATGTGGTCGAGTCCTGCGTGAACCGCGTGGGTGTGGACCTCAACACCGCGAGCTACAAGCTGCTGGCCTATGTGGCCGGCGTGGGTGAGCAGCTCGCCAAGAACATCGTCTCCCACCGCTTCGAGCACGGCGCCTTCAAGCGCCGCGAGCAGCTGAAGGAGGTCTCCCGCTTCGGCGACAAGGCATTCCTGCAGGCGGCGGGCTTCCTCCGCATCCGCGATGGCGAGGACCCGCTGGACGCCAGCGCCGTGCATCCTGAGAGCTATCCCGTCGTGCAGCGCATCTGCCAGCTCACGGGCAAGACCATGCCGGAGCTGGTGGGCAACGATGCCGTGCTGGACGCGCTGGATCTGAAGGTGCTCGTGGACGAACAGTCCGGTATGGAGACGGTGAAGGACATCATCGCCGAGCTGAAGAAGCCCGGCCGCGATCCTCGCTCCGCCTTCGAGGCCGTCGAATTCGCGGAAGGCATCAACAAGCCCGGGGACCTTTCCGTGGGCATGGAGCTCACGGGCATCGTGACGAATGTCGCGGCCTTCGGGGCCTTCGTGGACATCGGTGTGCATCAGGACGGCCTCGTGCACCTCTCCGAGATCAGCCACCGCTACATCAAGGACGCCTCCGAGGCGCTCAGTGTGGGCCAGGTGGTGAAGGTCAAGGTGATGGCCGTGGATCTCGCCACCAAGCGTATCGGCCTCTCCATCAAGGCCTTGCTGGCCCCGCCCGCGGGCGAGGCGCACCGCGGGCCGCGCCCCGAGCGTCAACCCCGTGCCGCGAATGCGGCGCCTCGGGAGCCCCGCGCCCCGCGTCCTCCGCACCGGGGGCCGAAACCCGGCCAGGGACTTCGGCCCGCCCAGGCCGGAGAAACCCAGAGCGCCAAGCCTGCGGCAGGGGGCCGGCCGGACAGCAGGGATCCGCGCCCTGAGCGGAAAAGCCCCCGTCCTGAGGCTGGCCCCCGCGGCGGCACCTTCGGCCCCAAGGCTGAGCCCGTGAAGCCTGGCGCATCCCTGGGTGATCTCATGGCCAAGTTCGGGAAGGGCCCCAAGTGAAGCGCGCGCTGATCCCGGCTTCCCTCCTGCTGCTCACGGCCTGCCAGCAGCCCGGGCCCGCTGTGCTCCGGCCCTACGCGGCGGCGGAGGAGGGGCTCACGCTCGTCTACATCAATCCTGCGCTGCCCCAGGATCAGCAGGCCGCCCAGCGGCTCCAGGTGCGCGTGGACAATGTGGTGGACCGCGAAGACGGCGCGAAGGTCGTGTTCAAGTCCTTCACCGTGGGTGTGCAGCCGCCCTTCCAGTCCAAGTTCGTGCTCAACAACAGCGGCTTGGGCCTCCTCAGCCCCGATGGCAAATCGGAGCTGCCCCTGCTGCCGGAGGGTTTCCCGGACCGCGTGGCCTCCTGGACCCGGGCAGGCGCGCAGTTCCGAGTCCTCGGCCGCGGGGCCTGGATCCTCGGCACCAAGGTGCTGCCTGCGGATCGCGGCTCCGAAGGCATCTGGGTCGAGGCGCGGACGGAGAACGGCGCGGTCTCGCGCTCGCTCTACCTTCCCGCCTTCGGCGAGGTGCAGACGGATGAGCGGCAACCCGATGGCCGCTGGCTCACCGTGAACCTGCTCACGCAGTACGGTTTCACCGATCTGCCCATGGCGCCGCCCGCGGAGCAGCAGGCCGATCCGCCCGCGAAGAAACGCGCCGCCAAGACCAAGACGAAACATTAAGGGGCACCCGCCATGGCCGACGACGCGAAGAACCTGCCGCCGGGCGCCGCCAAGGGCGCCATCCGGGACAACCTCGAAGTCGTCTGCTTCGCTGTGGCGCTGATCCTCTTCTTCAAGACCTTCGTGGGGCAGCAGTTCTCAATCCCTAGCGGCTCCATGCGCGAGACGCTGATGATCGGCGACCACCTGCTCATCAACAAATTCATCTACGCGCGGCCCCAGTTCGCGTGGGAGTCCGCGCTGTTCCCCATGCGCAAGGTGGAGCGCGGCGACATCATCGTCTTCCGCTACCCCATGGACCGGGACCAGGACTATGTGAAGCGCTGCGTGGCGCTGCCTGGAGACACGCTGGAAATGAAGGACAAGCGGCTCTATGTGAACGGCAGCCAGGTGACAGGGCCCTGGGAATACCACATCGTGAAACCCAATGCCATCGCGAGCGGCCGCGGGGACGGCTCCATGGTGGAGGCGGGCGATCCTATTCCCGGCCCCTGGCCCGTGGGGCGCGACGCCGGGCCGGTGACGCAACCTAGCGGCTTCTGGCGGTTCGCTGATCCCGATGTGCTGGCCATGGACCGGCAGGGCATGTCCAGCCTCATCCAGGGCGACTTCAAGGACAACCTGGGGCCCGTCAAGGTTCCGCCGGGCTATGTGATGGCCAGCGGCGATGACCGCGACAACAGCGAGGACAGCCGCTACTGGGGCTTCGTGCCCATGGACCACCTGCGCGGCCGCCCCTTCCTCGTGTGGTGGAGCTTCCGCGAAGGCGACCACGATTACGACAACGGGACCGTGCCCAACGGCCCGGTGGATGTGGCGCATGGCATCGGCGACGCCGTGGGCCACTTCTTCACCCGCACCCGCTGGGAGCGCACGGGGACGATCCCGCGCTGAGGAGGACAGGGATGGCCGACGGCGTGAAGAACCTGCCGCCCGGCGCTGCCAAGGGCGCGATCCGGGACAACCTCGAAGTCATCTGCTTCGCCGTGGCGCTGATCCTCTTCTTCAAGACCTTCGTGGGCCAGCAGTTCTCCATCCCCAGCGGCTCCATGCGCGAAACGCTGATGATCGGCGACCACCTGCTGGTCAACAAGTTCATCTCCGCGCGGCCCCAGTTCGCATGGGAGACGGAGCTATTCCCCATGCGCAAGGTGGAGCGCGGAGACATCATCGTTTTCCGCTGGCCTATTGACCGTGACCAGGATTTGGTGAAACGCTGCGTGGCGTTGCCAGGCGACACCGTTGAAATGAAGGACAAGCGGCTCTATGTGAATGGCAGCCAGGTGACGGGGCCTTGGGAATATCACATCGTGAAGCCTCACCTGGTCGATGCGGGTAAGGGGGATGGCTCGGGAAAAGAGACCGGTGACCCTGTCTCCGGCCCTTGGCCAGAAAACCGCGATGGGGGTCCTGTGACTCAGCCCAGCGGCTTCTGGCGCTTCACCGACCCCGATGTGCTGAGTATGGACCGGCAGGGCATGCGGAGCCTCATTCAGAACGACTGCAAGGACAACCTCGGTCCCATCAAGGTTCCCCCTGACTGCCTTATGGCCATGGGCGACGACCGCGACAACAGCGAGGACAGCCGCTACTGGGGCTTCGTCCCCATGGACCACCTGCGCGGCCGCCCCTTCCTCGTGTGGTGGAGCTTCCGCGAAGGCGACCACGACTACGACAACGGCACCGTGCCCACCGGCCCGGTGGATGTGGCGCATGGCATCGGCGACGCCGTGGGCCATTTCTTCACCCGCACCCGCTGGGAGCGCACGGGGACGATCCCGCGGTGAGGTCCTGTAGCCGGAAGCCGGAACTGCCTATTTCGCGGGTTCCCAGCGCTTCCTTGTGAGCTGCACTTCCACAGGATTGCCCGCGCTGTCGCGTCCCGTGTAACGGAGTTTCATGGGGCCCTGGCGGTCGCGCTTCTCCACGGAGAGTCCCTCGCCTTCGCCGTTGGCCAGGGCGCGGGCCAGGGCCTCCACGCTCCCGGCCTGGGGCAAGAAGGGCAGGGGCAGCTCCGCGAGGGTGGGCACGGTGCGGTTCACATTCTCTTTCGGCAGCACGAGCTGGTAGCCGCTCGAGCAATCGCCATCCACCAAGGCCAGGCGGTCGCCGTAGGTGAAGACTTCCAGCACCAGCTTGCCGCCCGCGGGTTCCAGGCGGAGCGCCAGCGTGCCGCTGCCGCTGTCCTTGGCGCCGCGGAAGCTCCATTTGTACTGCGCCTTCAGCGAGATGAAGGGTAGCGGCGTTTCAGGTGCGGGCGCCTGATGGAGCGCGGGCGGGAAGAGCATCACTCGCTGTCCCCGCCATCGCCATTCTCAGCGCCGCTGTCCTGCATACCGCCCGCCTTGGCCTTGGCCTGCTGAGCGCGCACATCATCCAGCCGCTTCTCAAGGGCGTCCCGGCCGGGGAAGGCGAAGGCCAGCGCGCGCTCCCATTGGGTGATGGCTTCATCGGGCTTGCCGACCTTGAGGAGCACCTCGCCCAGGTGCTGGCGCACATCGGCGCTGTAGGGCCGCATGTCCGCGGCGCGGCGGAGCTGGACCTCGGCGTCCTTGAGGTTTCCCTGCTTGAAGCGGAGCCAGCCCAGGGAATCGATGAAGCTGCCATTGTCCGGCTCCTGCTTCACGGCAGCCTCGATGAGGGCCGCGGCCTCCTTCATGTCGCCGCCGTGGTCCAGCAGCAAGTAGCCGAGGTTGTTCTGGAGCGTGGCGTTGGCGGGCGCCAGCTTCTGCGCAGCCCGCAGCGTGCGGAGGTTCTCTTCCGGGCGGTCCAGCTGGTCATAGGCGTTGGCCTTCAGCAGCAGCATGTCCGCGCTCGCGGGCGCGCCCAGAGCCTCCGCCTTGAGCAGCGTGTCGAGGCAGGTCTGCCACTGGCCGAAACTGCCCCACATCTCCGCCGTGGTCTGGAGGTCCATCTGGCGGAGCCGCGCCTGCGCTTCCCTGCGCGCAGCGGGCAGGACCGCGGCCTCCTTGAAGAAGGGGCGCTCCGGGTAGAGCTTGGCGCCTTCCTTGAGCGTATCCATCGCGGCGCTGAAGTCGCCGGTCTCGATGAGGGCCTGGGCGCGCATGACGGCGAGGTCGCCCGCGGCGCCGCTGCGGGCGGGCGTCTTCTTCATCCAGACCAGCAGCGCTTTGGGCTGGTTGCGGAGCAGGAGCGTCTGGCTGTAGATGGTCTGGCAAAGATCCTGGAGCTTCTCCTTCTCCGCCAAGTCGGAGGCTGGGAGGGTCTTCATCAGCTGCTCGACGCGAGTCGAGGCCTCGTCGAAGCGCGCCAGATTCATGAGGCAGAGCGCCATGTTGAAGGAAGTCCCGGCGTTGGGCTTGAGGCTCTCCGCCTTCTGGAGGTTGGCCAGCGCGGCGGCGAATTCGGGCACGCGCAGCTCGACCAAGGCCAGGCTCTCCCACACGGCGGGCTCCTGCGGCAGATGCTCGGCGAGGAGCCGGTAGCTGTCCTCCGCGTGGCCGAGGAAGCCGCTCTTCATCTGCTCCTGGGCGAGAGCCTCCAGCAGCTTCAGATCGCCGGGCCGGGCGCCCTCCCGGTTGCAGAGGGCCATGATGGCCTCGCGGCGGCCCGCGTAGTCCTTCAGGACCCAGGCGTGGATGGAGGCCCGCTCCCAGGCGGGCGCGAAGTCGGGGCGCAGGCGGCCCAGGCGCAGCCAGGCGTCCATGGCCATGCGGTCATCGGAGGAGGCTTCGGCCGTTTCCGCGAGGAAGGCCCACATCTGCGGGTCGCCGGGCATGCGGTCCGTGGCGGCGAGGAGGGCTTTCTTCGCCTCGGGCAGCGCGGCCTTGTCCTCGCGGGCCTTGGCGAAGAGGAGGCTCGCCACCTGGCCCAGCGCTTCGCCGGACCGGGGATCCAGAGCCGCGGCCTTCTTCGCCGCGACGATGGCGCCGTCCTGGTCCTTGGCTTCCTCCAGCGCTTCCGACAGCCGCAAGCGGGCCTCGGCACTGGAGGGCAGGAGGGTGACGACCTTCCGGTAGAGGGCGGCCGCGCCCTTGGGGTCATCGCCGCCTCCCCGGAGCTGCATGGAGCGGGCCTTGAGCATGAGCGCGCGTGGATCATCCATGCGCGTGACGGCGGAGTCCACGCCGCCGGGGGCGGGCGCCTTGAGCGCCGGAGCCTGGGCAGCCAGGGCGGGCGCGAGGAGGAGCAGAATGGTGGAGCGAATTTCAGGCACGAGTCGGATCCCCTTGCATGAGATGCCGCGCGCGGGCGTAGGGTTCGGCCCAGGCTTCCGGCGGGAGAAGGTGCTGCAGGGCGGGCTCGCCGGGGCGGGGCAGGATGCAATGGATCTGGAGGCCGCTTTTCGCGGCCGCCTGGAGCCCGGCGCCCTTCTTGTCGCGGATCAGCCAGGGCAGCAGGCTCTCCCAGGGCGGCAACTGCGGCGCCAGCGGCGCGAGGCGCGCGGCCAGCTGGCCCAGCAACCCGGGAGGGAAGGGCTGCAGCCCTTGGGACTCGGCGAGGAGGCAGCTGGCCAGCAGGCCGACGCCCACGGCCTCGCCGTGGAGCAGACCGTAGCCGCTGGCGGATTCCACCGCATGGCCCAGGGTGTGGCCGAGGTTGAGGAGGCGCCGCTCGTTCTGTTCCGTGGGATCGAGGTGGACGATGTCCGCCTTGGAGGCCAGCGCGCGCTCGATCCACGCGACCCGCACTGGATCAGGCCCCAGCAGCTCCTCCGTCCAGGCCGTGTCTCCGAGAAGCATGGCGACCTTCAAGAGCTCGTAGCGCCCGCTCTCCACCTGGCGTTCCGGCAGGGTCTTGAGGAAGGCCGTGCAGGCCACGAGCCGTTTCGGCGGATGGAAGGCGCCCACGAGATTCTTGCCCGTGGGCAGATCCGCGCCGGTCTTGCCGCCCAGGCCCGCGTCGGCCATGGAGAGCAGCGTCGTGGGCCAGGCCTGCCAGGCGATGCCGCGCATGTAGAGCGACGCGCCCAGCCCCGCGAGATCCGTGAGCACGCCGCCGCCTACCGCCACGACGGTGCCGTCCCGGTGCAAGGGCTGGCGCGACCAGTCCTCCAGCCAAGGCAGGATGGTCCCCAGCTGCTTGCGGGATTCGTCCACGGCCTCCCATATGGCGCAGGGCGGTTCCGGCATCCCGGCCGCGCGCCACTGCTCGCGCACGGCGGCGTCGCCCACGAGGACCCAGGGACCGGAGGGCAGCAGCTCCGCCGAAGGGGCCTCCTGGACGAAGACCTCCGTGGGAAAGCCGGGCGGTGTGGCAAGACGCATGCGTGATCCGGTGAATGACCATCATCCCACGGCGGACCCTGTGCGAGAATGGCCGCGATGTCGCAAGCTGCCGAAGGCTTCTTCCATTCCGACAACACGGAGAAACCGCTCCGGCAGGCCCTGCTGTGGCGGCTCGTGGGCTATCTCAAGCCCTATTCCCGCCAGCTGGCCCTGCTCTTCGCGCTCATGGCGCTGGGCGCCTTCCTGGAAGTGGTGCCCGCGGAGCTGACGGTCCGCATGATCGACCGCTTCATCAAACTGGATTCCATCCGCGGCATGGAACCGCTGATCCTCATGTTCGTGGGCGCGCTGGTGGCGGGCATGCTCGTCACCTTCGGCCGTTTCTGGCTGCTGGCCTGGATCGGGCAGAAGGCCATGCTGGACCTGCGCCGCCAGCTCTTCTCCCACCTCATGGGCCGCTCCACGCACTTCTTCCACCACAACCCGGTGGGCCGCCTCATGACGCGCGTGACGAGCGATGTCCAGAACCTCAACGACATGTTCGCCAGCGGCATCGTCGCCATCGTGGGGGACGCGCTCTCCCTGCTGGCCATCGTCATCTGGATGTTCAGCAAGAACGCCGGCATGGCGCTCGTGGCCTTCGGCGTCGTCCCGCCCCTACTGGTGGCCACGGAGATCTTCCGCCGCCATGCGGGCGAGGCCTACCGGGAGACGCAAGGGCGCTACGCGGCCATCAACGCCTTCCTCCAGGAGCAGCTCTCCGGCATGCAGCTGGTGCAGGTCAACGCGCAGGAGGGCCGCAGCAGCGGGCGGTTCCGCGAGCTCAACGACAGCTACCTCGACGCCTTCCTCCGCACCATCTTCGCCTACGCGGTCTTCTTCCCCGTGGTCGAGTTCATCACCTCGGCCACGCTGGCGGCCATCATCTGGTACGCGGGCGCGAAACTCCGTCTGGGCGTGGTGGATTTCGCGCTGCTCTTCGCCTTCATCCAGCTCACGGGCCGCTTCTTCCGGCCCATCCGGGAACTGGCCGAGAAATACAATGTGATGCAAACGGCCCTCGCCAGCAGCGACCGCGTGTTCCGGCTCCTGGACAACGAGGAGGCCATCGCCGAGGCCGCGTCGCCCGCGCCCCGCGCCTTCCAGCGGGAGATCCGGCTGGAGGATGTTTCCTTCGCCTACGATCCCGGCGGCCGCATGGTTGTCAGCGGCCTCAGCGGCGTGATCCCCAAGGGCAAGCGCGTGGCCGTGGTGGGCCACACCGGCGCGGGAAAGAGCACGCTCATCAACCTCATCATGCGCTTCTACGATGTGGCGGGAGGCCGCATCACCGTGGACGGCGTGAACGCGCGGGACCTGGCGCTGAAGGATCTGCGCGGGCTTTTCGGTCTGGTGCTGCAGGATGTCTTCGTATTCAGCGGATCGCTCCGCGAAAACATCGTGCTGGATCGCGCGCTCGACGAGACGCGCCTGGACGATGTGCTCTACCAGAGCCAGCTCCACGACCTCGTCTCGCGCCTGCCTCAAGGGCTGGAAACGCAGGTGGGCGACCGGGGCCAGAAGCTCAGCGCGGGCGAGCGGCAGCTCCTCGCCTTCGCCCGCATGCTCTACCAGGACCCCGAAATCCTCCTGCTGGACGAGGCCACGGCCAACATCGACAGCGAGACGGAGCACAAGATCCAGGGCGTCATCGAGCGCGTGAGCCACCGCCTCACCACCTTCACCATCGCCCACCGCCTCAGCACCATCCGCGACGCGGACGAGATCTGGGTGATGGAGCAGGGCCGCCTCATCGAGCGCGGCACCCACGACGAATTGCTGGCCCAGGAAGGCCACTACGCCAAGCTCGTGCGCCTGCAGTTCGCCGCGGAGGAAGCCGCGTGAAGGCACGCGGGATCGCCGCGGCCGGGATGGCGCTCGCGGCGACCTGCTCTCTGTCCGCCCAGTCCGCGATCGCCATTCTCGCGAAACACCTGGAGGCCCAGGGCGGTCTCCAGAAAACCGCCCGCATCCATTCCATCCGCATGCGGGGCATGCTGGAGTTGGCCCCCGGCGAAAGTTTCCCCCTCACGGTGGAGATGGCGCGGCCGAACAAGGTGCGCGTGGAATCGCGGGCTCCGGACGGCCTCATCTACCTGCGCCTCTTCGACGGCGCGAAAGGCTTCGAGACCGATGAGAAGAGCCGTCTCTACGAGATGGCCCAGCGGGATGCGGACGCAGAGGCCTCCGAGGGTTTTTGTGGGTACATCCTGGACCCGGCCGCGAAGGGCGTCCGCGCCGAGTTCATGGAGCACCAGGAAGTGTCCGGGCGCGACACCTACCGCATGAAGCTCACGCGCGCCGGGGACCAGGTGACGGCCCACTGGATCGACACGCGCACCTTCCTGGAACTTCAGCGTGAAGAAGACCGCGACACGTCCCAGGGACGCCGGACCTTCGTGACGCGCTTTTCGGATTTCCGCATGGTGGAGGGCATACCCATCCCCTTCCGGCAGGAAATCGGCGTGCGATTCGCCGCGCAGGGCCGTGTCTTCCAGATCACCCAGGTGGAGCTGAACCCCGCGCTTCCCGATTCGGATTTCAGGCTGCCCGCCGCACCCACTGCAAGCAAATGATGCGTCCGCTGCCGCCGATCTATCCCATCACGAACGCGGACTCCGACCTGTCCCTGGCCGCGCAGATCGCGCGCTATGGAGGCGCGGGCATGGCGCTCGTGCAGTTCCGCGGCAAGCCGCTGGATGTGAAGGCCCAGTGGGAGCAGCTGCGCGAAGCCTTGACCACCGCGCATTGCAATGGCGGCTGGCCGCTCATCTGCGTGAATGACCGCGCGGACTTGGCCGTGATGGCGGCGGCGGAGGGCCACAGGCTTTGGGGCCTCCATCTCGGTCAGGGCGATCTGCCCCATGCCGAAGCCAGAGGCCTGCCGGGCCTGGGCGGATTGCGATTGGGAGCGTCCACGCACGGGCCGGAGGAATGGGGGACGCTTGGCGCGAAGGTGGACCACGCGGGCCTCGGTCCCTTCCGGGCTACGGGCACGAAGCCGGATCATGAAGCGCCTACCGGGCTCGATGGACTCGCCGCCGGTTGCGCGGCCCTGCGGGCGAAGGGTGTCGCTCCCATCGCCATCGGCGGCCTGACGGTGGCGGATGCGGAAGCCTGCTTCCGCGCGGGCGCTGAAAGCCTGGCCATGATCGGTGAAGCCGCGCGGGCGGCGGATCCGGCCGCGTTGGGCTGGGCCGTGCAGCAGGCGCGGCTCCGGGTGCGGCCCTTCGATTTCAGCCGCGGCGTCATGCTCGCGGGCTCCAGCGGCGCGGGCAAGAGCACCACTGGCGCCCGGCTGGCGGAACGGCTGGGCCTGCCCTTCCACGATCTCGACAAGGTGGTGGAGCGGGCGGAGGGCCTTCCCATCGCGGCGATCTTCGCGCGGCACGGCGAGGCCGCCTTCCGCGACATGGAAGACCGCCACCTTGTGCCGCTGCTGGCGCAGCCATCGGTCATCGCCATGGGCGGCGGCGCCTGGGAGATAGACACGGTCCGCGCGGCTGTGGCCGCATCGGGGTTCCTGGCGCTGTGGCTGGCGGAGCCCCCGGCCGTATGCTGGGCGCGGGTCCATGCCGATCCCGCGCGGCCCCTGGCCCGGGACCAGGAGGCTTTCATGGACCGCCATCGCGCGCGTATGCGGCGCTGGTCCGAGCTGCCTTCCGTCTCCTCCTTCGGCCGCAGCCCGGCGGAGCTGGCCAGGGCCATGACGCCCTGAAACCCGGGCCATGCCACACTGGACCCTTCCCCCATGGACCTCATCTTCTCGGACCTGCACGCCAACCTTCACGCCTTCCGCGTGATGATGCGCTTCGCGCGGCGGCGGGGCATCCGGCGGTTCGTGTCCCTGGGCGATCTCGTGGGCTACGGGCCCCATCCGAACCAGGTGCTGGACCAAGTCTTCAAACTGCGCCCCCGGGTGCTGGTGCGGGGCAACCACGACCGGGTCTGCGGCAGCGGGCAGGAGATGGACGGATTCAACGGCCCCGCCCGCCAGTCCGCGGAGTGGACCCACAACCGCCTGCGGGACGACCTGCGGCGCACGCTCATGGAGATGCCCATGGGGCCCATCGTCGTAGCGGACGGCTATGTGGTTTCCCACGGCTCGCCGGGGGACGAGGACACCTACCTGCTGGGCGCGCGCGAAGTGGCGGAGGCCTTCGACTGCTTCGATGGCCCGCTCTGTTTCTTCGGCCACACGCACCTGCCGGGCTGCTGGGAACTGGATGAGGCCTCGCATTCGCTGAGCTGGATCGATATGGAGCCGGAAACCTGGATGCCCCTGCGCCCAGGCTGCCGCTACCTGGCCAACCCCGGCTCCGTGGGCCAGCCCCGCGACCGCGACAACCGGACCTCCTTCATGACCTGCGACGCCCGCCACAAGCGCATCCGCCTCCACCGCCTGGAATACGACTGGGATGCCGAAGCCAAGGCGATCCTCGCGGCGGGGTTGCACCCGAGCCTTGCCTCGCGCCTCGCGGCGGGGATGTAGGCGACAATCAAGACATGAAAGCCATCTCCCTCCGCGTCGATGTGGACACGCTCGAAGGCTCCATCAAGGGCATCCCGGCTCTGCTGCGCCTGCTCGACAAGCACGGCATGCGGGCCAGCTTCTATTTCAGCCTCGGCCCCGACAACAGCGGCAAGGCCCTCCGCCGCGTGTTCCGCAAAGGCTTTCTCGCCAAGATGCGCCGCACGAACGCCGGGAAGCTCTACGGCATGAAGACGATGATGTACGGCACGATCCTGCCCGCGCCCGTCATCTGGAAACGCGCCGCCGCCGAGATGCGGGCCGCGAAGGAGGCCGGGCATGAGGTGGGCATCCACGCCTGGGACCATGTGCAGTACCACGACTTGCTGGACCGCAAATCGCGCAAGTGGCTGGAGGCTTGGTACGCGCAGGCGCACGGCGCGTTCGGGACCGTGTTCGGCGAGAGGGCGAAGGGCGCGGTGAGCCCCGCTTGGCGCTGCAACGACGCGACGCTGGAGATACAGGAAGGCTACGGTCTCGATTACGCGGGCGACTGCCGCGGCTCCGCGCCCTTCTACCCCATCGTGAACGGACGGACGCTGACGACGCTGCAAGTCCCCACGACGCTTCCCACGCTGGACGAATTGCTGGGCCTGGATGGCCGCACGGCGGACGGCGTGAACCGCGAGATCTGGAGCCTCGTCCGCGAGGACGCGCTCAATGTCTACGCGCTCCACACCGAAGTGGAAGGCGGCGCGCTGGCGGAGGCCTTCGACGCTTTCCTCGGCGGCCTCAGGGCGCGCGGCGTGGAAACCCGCACCCACGCCGACTGGCTGCCCGAATGGAAGGCCGCCAACCCGCCCGCGAAGAAGGTCACCCGCCGCGAAATCCCCGGCCGCGCCGGCTGGGTGAGCTGGGAAGGCTGACAAGCTGGAACCGCGAATGGCGCGAATTTCCGCGGATGATTTTTTGATTCGCGAGCATTCGCGTCATCCGCGGTTTATTTTTTTCATCACCCAGCTGCCGTCCGCCTGCTTCTCCCAGGTGAAGCCGGTGATGACGCCGCCCTTCTGGAGCAGGAGCACATGCTTGGGCTGGTTGGCTTGGATGATGGCGGTACGGAGGCCGGTCTTCTCGATCTCGGGCCGGTAGGCGTTCCACAGCTCCGTGGCGTCCGCTTGGATGCCCTTCTGGTCATCGGGGCGCCGTTCGGATTCGAAGACGATCATGGCGGCCTTCGATCCATCGGCGAATAGGACCTGGCCCCCTCGCAGGATGCGGAAGGCGTGGCCGCTGGGCAGCGTCTTCACCATCTCGCCGCCCCCGCAGGCGACCAGTGGGGGCAGGGCGAGGATGGCGAGCGCCCTACGCATGCTTCTGCTTGAGGTTGTCCTTGCTGGGGAACCACTTCTCCCAGTACACGACCACGGGGCTCGCGATGTAGATGGAGCTGTAGGTGCCCGTGATGACGCCGATGACCAGCGGGAAGGCCAGGTCGTGCAGGGCCGGGCCGCCGAACTGCCAGAGGCAGACGGACACGAAGAGCACGGACATGGAGGTGAGGATGGTCCGGCTCATGGTCTGGTTGATGGAGTCGTTCACCAGCTCGGTGACGGTCTTCCGCTTGTATTCGGGCTTGCGGCTGTTCTCGCGGATGCGGTCGAACACGACGATGGTGTCGGACATGGAGTAGCCCATCAGCGTGAGGAAGCTCGCCACCACGGCCACGTTGAACTCGTAGCCGAACACGGCGAAGAGGGCGAGGGCCATGAGCACATCGTGGATGAGCGAGACGATGCCGCCGATGGCGAAGCTCAGCGTGAAGCGGAACATGATGTAGACGAGGATGGCGATGGAGGCCCACAGCACGGCCTTCAGCGTCTTCGCCGTCCATTCGCCGGAGATGCTCGGGGAGAAGCTCTCGTCCTTGGCCAGCACGATGGTGCCGGGCCGGTAATCCTTCGTGATGGCCTCCTTCACCGGGCCGGGCAGGCCCGCCGGGAGCTGGCTGAAATCGCCGTAGAGGCCGCCCGGCAGGCTGGCACGGGAGGCGGTGACGAGAGATCCCAGGGGCTCGTAGACCTTGCGGGTGGCTTCGGTGTCGCCCTGGGCCTGGAGCGGGTTCTCCATCGCGAGCCGGTCCGTGAGGGTGGCCGCGCCTTCCAGGTTGAGGCTAGGCAGGGTGCTGCCCGCGCCCTCCTGGTCCAGCTTGCGGAAGACCTCCTTCAGCTCGGCGGACTGCTTGGTGCTGTCCTGCTGGTCGCCGGTCTTGCGGGCCCGGACCTTTACCGCGAAATCCTGGTAGCCGCTGCGGGTGGCCGCGTAGGGCACCACGGAGGCGTCGGTGAAGCCGGCCTGGGCCAGCGACTGGCGCACGCGTTCCGCCGGGATGGGCGGTGAGAAACGCACCGTCATGTCGTTGCCGCCCACGAACTGCATGCCCAGTTTCACGCGGGGGTTGGGTTCCTGCCAGGGGCGGACGATGAGCAGGCAGAGGATGATGATGCCCCAGCTCACGGAGAGGGCCAGGCCCTTCCAGCGCATGAAGTCGAAGTGGGGGAGGTTATGGAATACACGCATGGCGCGGGCCTTTAGCGGGTCTCAATGGCGGATGTTGAGGTCTTCGCATCGTTCGATGCGAAGAGGTCGAAGTGGGGGAGGTTGTGGAATACGCGCATGGGAGTCTCCGCCTCACACCGAAAGGGTCTTGGTGCCCGGATGCCGCTCCAGGATCCAGTCGTAGATGAAACGGCTCACATAGATGCTCGTGAACAGGCTGGCAGACACGCCTACCGCCAGCGCCACGGCGAAGCCCTTGACGGGGCCGGTGCCGAAGCTGAAGAGCAGGAGCGCGGCCACGAGCTGCGTCACGTGGGCGTCCACGATGGTCCAGAACACATGGTCGAAGCCCGCATCGATGGCGCCGGGCACGGATTTCCCGTGGTCCAGCTCCTCGCGGATGCGCTCGAAGATGAGGATGTTCGCGTCCACCGCCATGCCGATGGTGAGCGCGAAGCCCGCGATGCCCGGCAGCGTCAGTGTCGCGTGGAAGGAGCCCAGCAGGCCCAGCATCACGATGAGGTTCACCGTGAGCGCCACGATGGCGTTGAAGCCCGACCACTTGTAATAGAGGACCATGAACGCGATGATCGTGAGAAAGCCGATGAGGCTGGCCCGCACGCCCGCGTGGATGGAGTCGCGGCCCAGCGACGCCTCCACTTCGCTCTGCTCCAGGAAGTGCATGGAGGCCTTCATGGCGCCGCTGCGCAGGGAGAGCGCGAGGTCGTCCGCCTCCTGGGGCGAGAAGGAGCCGCTGATGCGCACGGCTCCTCCGAAGATCTTCTCCCGGGCGGAGAGGACGCTGATGATCCGGTGGTCCAGGATGATGGCCATGAGCCGGTTCTGGTCCGAGGCGATGCCCGTCAGGGCCGCGAAGGCGTCCGCGCCCTTCTTGTTCAGGGTGAAGTTCACCTCGTTGGAGCCGGTGTTGGGATCCTGGGAGCGGTTGGCGTCGATGATGTCGGCGCCATCCAGCCCCTGGCGGGATTCCACGAGCACCCAACGCTGGACGGGTTCCTCGCCGGGCTTCACATTCTCGGGCTTCTTGGTGCCATGGGGAACTTCGATGTCCGGGAACAGCTCGAACTGGGGCGGGATGGTCCCGTTGTAGTGCTGGAGGGCCGCTTCCTTCGTGGGGAAGTAGATGGCCTTGTCGGCGGGGTTGCCCAGGAGTCGCTGCTCCAGGTGCCCGGGCGCGCTGAGGAGGCCCTTGATGCGCTCGCGGTCCCCCACATCCACGCCCGGCAGCTCCACGACGATGCGCGTGCCTTCCGCGCCCGCGCGGGTGATCTCGGGTTCCGCCACGCCGAACTGGTTGATGCGGTTCTCGATGATCTGCATGGCGCGCTTGCCGGCGTCGTCGATGAGGCTCTTCTGGTAGTCGGAGCGCTGGACGAGGTGGAGGACGCCGCCGTCGTCCTGCACGGAATAGCCGTTGGACAGGCCGGAGATGATCTTGCCCACGAGATCCTTCTGGGAGGCGTCCACGCCGTCCACGCGGAGCGCGCCCTTGTCCACGATGAGCATGGCGTTGGGCAAGCCGCGGTCCCGGAGCTTGTCCTGGAAGCGGTCCTTGTTGTCGCGCAGGTCGGAGTCCAGGGCCTCGCTGCCCTGTATCTCCAGCTCATAGTGGGCGCCGCCCCGAAGATCCAGGCCCAGGCGGACCTTGGAGAGCGGCACGAAGAAGTACGCGCATCCCAGACAGATCAGGATCGTGGTGAAGAATCGCCAGAAGGTGCGCTTGCTCATCGGAACTCCAGTGAGGCTGGAGACCGGAGGCTGGAGACGGGAGGGTGCGGCCTCCAGCCTCCGGCCTCCAGCCTGATAATCAGTCCTGCTTGGTCTCGGAGGCCAGGGCCACGACGGCTTGGCGCTTGGCCTTGACGACGCTGGAACCGAGCTTGATGTAGAGGACCTTGGCGTCCTTCTCGTCCACGCGCTCGATGGTGGCGTAGAGCCCGGAGCCGAGGACGACCTCGTCGCCGGCCTTCAGCTTGGAGAGGCGGGCCTCCATCTCCTTCCGCGCCTTGCTCTGGGGGCGGATCATGAGGAAGTAGAAGAGCAGGCCCATGCCGCCGATGAAGATGAAGTTGGTCCAGGCGGGCGCGCCGCCTTGGGCTTGGGCCTGCTGCAGAAGGGCGAAGGTCATCTAGGGCTCCTCGGAAGTCCACCCCGCGCGCATGCGTCGGGCGAAGTCCGGGAAACTCCCGTCCAGAAGGGCCTCTCGCGCGGCGCGGGTAAGCCCCACAGTGTAGCTCAGGTTGTGGATGGAATTGAGCGTGAAGGCCAGCAGCTCCCCGGCCCGGAAGAGGTGGTGCAGGTAGGCCAGGCTGAAGCGGCGGCAGGTGTAGCAGTTGCAGGCCGGGTCCGCGGGCGCGTCCTCCTCCCGGTGCTTGGCGTTCTTGATGTTGAGGCGGCCGCGGGAGGTGAGCAGGCGCCCGTGACGGGCCTCCCGCGTGGGCAGAACGCAGTCGAAGAGGTCCACGCCCTGTTCAATGCCGAAGAGGAGGTCCTCCGGCGTGCCCACGCCCATGAGGTAGCGGGGCCGGTCTTCTGGCAATTCCTTCACCAGCTCCGCCAGCGTGGCGTTCATCTCGGGCTTGGGCTCGCCCACGCTGAGGCCGCCCACGGCGAAGCCCTGGAAGGGCGCCTTCGCGTCGATCTCCATGATCTCGGCCAGGTGGCGGCGCCGGAGATCCAGGTGCGTGCCGCCCTGATTGATCGCGAAGAGGCCCTGGTGGGGTTTCAGCGCCGAGTCCCGGCAACGGGCCAGCCATCGAGTGGTGCGGGCCATGCTCGCCTCGAGTTTCCCGCGCTCCAGGCGGCCCGGCGGGCATTCGTCCAGGGCCATGACGATGTCGGATCCGAGATTCGCCTGGATCTCCATGCTGCGCTCGGGGCTGAGGAAGTGCATGGAGCCGTCGATGTGGCTCTGGAAACGCACGCCTTCTTCCGTGATCTTGCGCATGCCTGAGAGAGAGAAAACCTGGAAGCCGCCGGAGTCCGTGAGGATGGGACCGTCCCAATCCATGAATTTGTGGAGGCCGCCCAAGCGGGCCACGAGCTCATCACCGGGTCGCAGGCCGAGATGGTAGGTGTTGCCCAAAATGACCTGTGGGCCGATTTCACGGAGCTGTTCCGGCGTGACGCCTTTCACGGTCCCTTGCGTGCCCACGGGCATGAACGCGGGCGCGAGGACAGGGCCGTGCGCGGTCTCGAAACGGCCTGCGCGCGCGGATGCGTCCGTAGCTTCTGTTTCGAAGCGGAAGAGAGGCGTGGAGGAGTGTGACAATTTGATGACGCTCATAGGGGCCAGTTCATAAAAAACCGTGGTGAAACCCGCATCCCTGGGAGCCGTGTCACGAACTCGGAACTTTTGGAAACCCAAGCTGGATGCGGGGTTGTTTGATGGAACGCGGCCTTGACGACCCCGCTGCCTCTTGTCATCTTAGCCGTTGGGCCAACCCCAGATCTTTACCTCCCCATCTTCTTTGGAGCCATGCCGGCTACATCCGCGGCGGGCTCCTTTTTTCACTTTCAGAACTTCAAGGGAGCCGCATGAGCACCGACCCCAAAAAGGCCCCGCCGGGCAAGGCGCCCGTCAAGGCACCGGCGCCGGCCAAGGCCGAGACGCTGGAGGATGCGGTCTACAAGACTTCGCTCACCGCCGGCAACAAGGCGGTGCAGGGCGCCAACCCCTGGGTCAGCATCCCGGTCACGGCCGTCATCTGGATCGGATTCGGCGCCGCGGGCTGGTACATCATGAAACAGACGGGCGTGGCCAAGAAGCTCGTCAAGGCCGTGGGTGTGGTGCTCACGGAGGATGCGCCTCCTCCTCCGCCTCCGCCGCCGCCTCCGCCTCCGCCGCCGCCGCCCTCCGCCCCGAAGGTGGATGTGAAGCCGGAAGTGAAGGACATCGTCCCTGACACCCCGAAGGAGCTGCCCAAGATCGACCAGAGCCAGGAGAAGCCAGCGGCTCCCGCCGGAGTCCCCGGCGGCCAGGAGGGCGGTGTCCCCGGCGGTGTCGTCGGCGGCACAGGCAAGGTTCTGACCTTCGACTTCAGCCAGGTGAAGATCAAGGTCCAGCCGCCCCAGCCGCCCTATCCGCCCATGGCGAAGATGGCGCGCATCCAGGGCGCCGTGGTCGTGGAAGTGACCGTGGGACCCGATGGTGTTCCCACCGCCGCGCATGCGGTGGAAGGTCCGCCCCTCCTTCGCGATTACGCCGAGAAGTGGGCCATGCGCTGGAGGTTCGAGCCGCTCATGCAGAACGGCCAGCCCCAGTACGGCCGCTTCAAGATCATCATGAACTTCCGGCTCCAGTAGGAGGGAGCGCATGAAGCACAAGTTCGTCCTCCTGCTCGCCATCCTCGGCTTCGGCACGCTTGTCTGCGTGCTGCTCTTCAGCCGCGACAACAAGCTCCAGTACCAGCAGCATCAGCAGGTTCCCGCCACGGCGGACGCCTCGCCCGCGCAGGGGCTCACACCTAACCTCGAGCCCCTGGCCGATGCTCCGGCTCCTGCTGTTGAAGCCGTTCCGGCGGCCGCCAAGTCCGACGCAGCCACGCAACCCCCTCCCAAGACCGTGGCCGCCAAGGCCAAGAGCTGAATCTCTTCCCGACCCTGACCTTCAACCTCCTTCAACCCAAGGACCCTGACCCATGAACCTGCTGACTCTCCCCCTCGGCCTCCTGGATGACTCCTCGTTCGGCGTCGCCAACATCTGGAACGAAGCCTCCAAGTTCAACAAGGTCATCATCTCGATCCTGGTGATCCTGCTGCTCCTCCAGATCTACACGGCCATCGAGCGCTTCATCATGTACTCCCAGAGCAACTCGGCCTCCGAGAAGTTCCTCAAGCTGTTCATGGACACCTTGCGCCGTGGCGACTTCGAGGCCGCCAAGCGCGCCGCCACCACCCACAACAAGAGCCATGTGGCCCTGGTGCTGAAGCACGGCCTGGACATCTTCCAGTACGAGAAGCAGCTCAAGAACATGAACCCTAACCATGATGTGATCCAGCCCGTGGAGCGCGCCATCGAGCGCGGCACGGCCGAGGTCACCGAGCTGCTGAAGAAGGGCATGAGCATCCTGGCCTCCATCGGCGCCCTGTCCCCCTTCATCGGCCTGCTGGGCACCGTGGCCGGCATCATCAAGGTCTTCGCGGACCTGAAGGAGAAGGGCGCGGGCGACATCAACGCGCTGGCCGGCTCCATCGGCGAAGCGCTGGGCACCACCGCTCTCGGCCTCATCGTCGCCATCCCCGCCGTGGCCTTCTACAACATCCTGGTGAACAAGCAGGACGCGGTGGTCACCAACATCAACAACGCCGCCTCCCAGATGATCGACGAGTTCATCCGCCGCGAGAGCCAGGCCTGATCCCAACCCAGGAAGGGGGCTTCGCGGCCCCCTTCCGCCCTCTGAAGGAGAGTGCCTATGAGCATCGATGTAGGCGGCCATAAGGGCGGGGTCAAGGCGGACATCAATGTGACGCCCCTCGTGGACATCGTGCTGGTGCTGCTGATCATCTTCATCGTGATCACGCCCGCGGTGAACAACAGCGTCAAGCTGCCGCTCGCCAAACACACGCCGAAGGTCGTGAAGAACCCCGGCGACAAGTACATGACGATCATCTTCGCGGCCAAGCGCGATTCGGACGGCCACTATGTGGCCCCCGGCCTCATCAGCGTCACGGAGACCTCCGGGACCAGCGGCGAGGAGAAGACCTTCGACCTCAACAATCCCGCCTCCGCCCAGAGGCTGAGCGACACGATCAACGCCAATGTCTCCCAGCTCCTGGACAAGCGCGTGTTCGTGAAGGTGGATGCCGACCTGCCTTACAAGGTCGTGGACCAGCTCTTCCAGCTGGCCCGGGCCGCGGGCGCCCAGCAAGCCTCCATCGTCACGGGCGAGGACAAGAAGCCTGAGGGAGGGACGAACTGATGCGCAACCTCAAGCGCAAGTCCAAGCTGGCGGAGAAGAAGTCGAAGTCCACCTCCGACATCAACGTGACCCCCCTCATCGACATCGTGCTGGTGCTGCTCATCGTATTCATCGTGATGGTGCCGGGCCTCACCAAGGCGGACAATGTCATCCCGCCCGAAGTGAAGGTGACCCCTCCGGACCCGAACCCGCCCGCTGTCGTGGTGGTCACGGTGCAGAAGGACAGCACCTACCTGCTCCAGCAGGACAAGGTGGATCTCAAGACCCTGCGGGAGAAGCTCTACGATGCCATCAAGCTGATGCGCATCGACGACCGCAAGGTGGTCCTGAAGGTGGATGGTGAAGCGGCCTTCCAGGGCGCCGTGTACGCCCTCGACACCATCCGCGGCGCCGCCACCCAGGTGCGCACGGAGAAGGGCGAGCTCGTCAAGGACAAAGACGATCCGAACCCGCAGTTCGATGTGAAGATCCCCATCACCATGAAGAAGTAGGGCCGTCCTGCGGTCTATGAACGGAGAAGGCGCCGCGAGGCGCCTTCTCCGTATGCATGCTCCAGACGGTTCAGAAGCTGTAGCGGATCCCCAGCCGGATGCTCCGGGGAGACTGGAACGAGATGCCGTGCAGGTAATTCGGATTCGTCTGCCCGATGTCGTTGCCCGAGAAGTTGTAGCGCTGGTCCACCTGGACCGCCTTCTGGGAATCGAGCAGGTTGAACACATCCACCATGAACCGCAGCCGGCTATGCCCCGGCATGGCGAGGTCATAGGCCAGGTTGACATCCATCTGGGCTGTCGAGGGGGTCGTGCCTTCAACGCCGCGGGGGGTGAGGAATAGCTCCCACCGTCCCGCGTAGGGGAAGGGCTGGACCTGGTCCGCGTTCCCCAGCCGGGTGACAGGCGTGCCGCTCATGTAGCGGAAGGACGCGCCCAGGCTCAGGCCGAAGGCCCATTCGTAGTAGCCGTTCGCCTTGAGCTGGTGCCGCCGGTCCCCGCTGAGGGGACCATGGTTGTTGACCAGGAAGGCGGGCTCATCGAAGGCGGAGTTGATGTTCGGGTCCAGCTGCCCGGTGCCATCCGGCCCGCCGATGCCCTGGAAGGTGCCTTCGTAATTGCCATCCAGCTTGCTCCAGAGGTAAGAGGCCTGCCAGGTGTAGTGGTCCGCGAACTTCCGCTGGGCTGACAGCTCCACGCCCTTGTAGTCCCGAACGGCCCGGGGGTACTCCTTTCCGGTCTGGCTGAACCCGGGGTTCATGATGAAGTAGTCGCCGATCGGACTGTTCACATCCAGCGCGTCCTCCACGACCCGGCCCACATAGCGGCGGATGTATTTCGCGCCGAGGACATAGAGGCCGCGGAAGGTCGTTTCGCCGCCGAGGATGAACTCGTCGGAATACTGGCCCTTGAGGTCGGGGTCCACAGGCTCGATGTAGGAGCCGACGACGCTGCTGGTCCCCGCGGCGTTGCCGGCGGAAGGCGTGGTGCTCACAGGATCGTAGTTGAAGATCGAAGGGTTGACTTCGCTGCTGAAGGAGCGGATCACCAGATCCAGCGGGACCTGCTCGTAGTAGCGCGCCAGGCTCACATAGACCTTGTCCTGGCCGTTGCCCCGGAAGTCGTAGATGAGCCCCAGGCGCGGGGACCATTGGTCCTTCAGCGAGATGACGGTCTTCCCGAACTGGTCCTTGATGTCCGTTGTGTCGTAGCGGACGCCCAGGTTCAGCACCAGCTGGGGGTTCACGCTCCATTTGTCCTGGGCGAAGTAGGCTTTGCTCTCATGTTTGGGGTGGCTGGTGAAGATGATGCTCGGCAGGTAGGAGTTGGAGGGGGTGGTGGTGTCGAGCACATAGTCCGGCACGGTCCAGTAATAGTGGTTGTAGACATACTGGGTCGGCGTGGCGGTGTTGCTGTCGTAGATGGTGACTTGCTGACCTCCGCTGTAGCCGCGGCGGATATCCGCCTTGTCATCCTGGAAATCGAAGCCGGCTTTCAGCTCATGGGTTCCTGCGGCGGTGAAGAACTTGGTGAAGCTTCCCATCATGTTCTGGCGCGTGAAGGTCTTGTCGTCGAAACGGCCGAACCCGCCGGTCTCCGCTCCCCCTCCGACGGGTGTCCCGCCCGCGCCGGTCCGGTTGTCCACATACTGGATGGCGTCCCCGTTGTAGGCCTGAGGCAGGACGCTGTTGGTCTCCTTGTGGCGGGTGGCCTGGAGGTCCCCGAACCAGGAATCGCCCGCGATCTCGTAGCGCAGGCTGAGATCGGTGCCACCGAAGCGCTGGATGCCGTCCCAGGTGCTCTGGGGGCCGATCGCGTCCTTCACGGCGCCCGCGTCCCGCTCAGGGTCGCCGAGGAAGGAGGCGATGAGGCTCTGCCCCTCCGTGATCCTCCAAGTCAGCTTGCCCGCGAAGAGGTCGCGGGTGGTGTCCACCGGGGCCGTCTGGCCCGCGGTGGATCCGGTCGTGATCTGGTAGTTCCGGGACCGCAGCGCGCGGTCATAGGCGACGAAGAACCACAGCTTGTCCTTGATGAAATAGCCGCCCACATCGAACCCGAAATCCCGCTCGTTGAAGGAGGTCGGCTGGGGTTTGAAGGTCAGCTCGCCGGAATGGTTGTTGGAGGATTGCAGCTTGTCGCTGGTGTAGTAGCCGAAGAGGTCGCCGGTGAAGGTGTTGCCGCCGGACTTGGTGATCACATTCACGATCCCGCCCAGCGCCTTGCCGTATTCAGCCTCGAAGCCGCCGGTCTTGATCTGGAACTCCTGGATGAACTCCACGGGGATCTTCTTCCCCTGGGTCCCGAACTCGGTGCCCGTGGTGTTGATGCCGTCCACCACATAGTTGTTCTCGGCGGCTGAAGACCCGTAGACCTTGAAGCCGGCCTGGTTGTTGGGCAGACCAGGCTCTTCCGTGACGCCAGGAGCCAGGAGCGCGATGGTCGCGTAGTCGCGGATGATCGGGAGCTTCTGGAAGGTCTCGTTGGTGAAGTTGGCGCCCGTGGCCGTGCTGCGCACATCCACCACAGTGGCGCTGTCCACCACCTCCACGGTGGCGGACGCGATGGAAGTCATGGCCAGGTCCACCATGGCCGTCTTGTCCAGGCTCACCTGGGTCTCCGCCTTGGCTGTGTCCAAGCCCTCCTTAGTGGCCGTGAGGATGTAGGCGCCGGGCGGGAGCAACCCGAACCTGAAGCTTCCATCCTCGCCCGTGAAGGCGGTCCGCGCGCCTTGCAGGCTGGCGCTTGCGAGCGAGATCTTGGCTCCGGCCACCGGGGCGTGGTGGGAGTCCTGCACCCGGCCTTGGAGCGTGCCGGTGGTCTGGGCTTGAAGGGCGGCGCCCGCTGCCAGGATCAAGGGCAGCGCGCGGAGGTGGGCGGTACGCATGGGACCTCCGGAAAGGCCCGGGGCCTGGCCCGGGATCATGAGACACGCGAAAAGGTGCCTCATCATGGACCCGGCTCAGCCCTGTGCCAAGCCTCTTTCGGGATGTCAGGGGTTGTAGGCGCCCTGGGGGAGGTTGAGGCCTTCGGGGTGGAAGACCCGCGACAGGTCGCGGCCCTGGATAGGCGCGCGGAGCCGGTCGGCCGCTTCTAAATGGTCCAGGAGCTGGGCGAGGTTGGCGCCGCTGGGCACCACGGGCACCTGGAGCTCGCCGCTGAGCTCCGCCAGCGTCATGTCGTCCAGGAAGGCGCCTTCCGCGCGCGCGATCTGGCCGTGCAGCGTGTACTGGTCCGTGGGGCCCGTATGGGTGCGGAGGCTGGAGCTCGGAACCACCACGGTGTCCACCCACCTGGCTCCGGAAGTGGTTCGGTCCGCATGCGCGGCGTATTGCAGGTCGCGGCCCGTGAGCAGCCCGGCCACGGTCACGCTGTCGCCGAAATCGTTGTTCTGCACAGCCATTGCCCGGAGCTGGCTGCCCACCTGCCGGTTCAGCTCCATCAGCGTGCGGTTGAGGATGGGAGCGAAGCTGGAACCCGTGAGCAGCAGGGCGCGGCGTCCGCGGTAGCCTTCCGCCCGCTTGGATTGGAGGAAGCGCTTGGCGTGGTCCTGGAACTTCCGCACCATGCCCACGCCGTTCTCCAGCTGGGCCCAGGTGCGCGAGTAGAAGGCGCGGCCGGGCACCTCCACCCGCGCGCGGGTGAACCATTCGTCCGCCAGCAGCAGCCAGGGCTCGCCGCCGTTCTCCTTGGCCAGATGCCGGGCCTCCGGCGTCCAGCGCGCGACCCAGTCCTCGGCGTAGGCAGGGCCGATGTCCTGCACCTGCGGCAGGCCCTCGCGGTGCGCGGTGAGGCCCAGCGGCACGCAAGAGAGGCTGAGGACGCCGCCCTTGCCGGCCCACGATCCTGTCTCCTGGAAGGCGCGGCGCTCCCACAGCTCGGCAAGCGTCTTCTCCCAGATGCCGCCATCGTTGTAGCCCGGCGCGATGACGGCCTGGGTGTGGACATCGATGCCGCCCTCTAGCAGCCGGTCGATCTTGCGGAGGATGTGGCCTTCCTTCGGATTGCCCGTTGTGCGGATGCGGGCCTCGGGATCCGTGGCGTGGACGCTCACATGGATGGGCGAGAGCCGCTCGCGGATGATGCGGTCCAGCTCCGCGTCGTCGCTGCTGCTGAGGGTGCTGAAGTGCCCGTAGAGGAAGCTGAGGCGGATGTCCTCATCCTTCAGGTAGAGGCTCTTGCGGTAGCCCTTGGGCATCTGGTGCACGAAGCAGAAGACGCAGTTCATCTTGCAGGTCTTCACCTCGTCGGCCGCCAGGTCGAGGCCGATGCCGTCGCCGCCGTTGTCCACTTCCGCTTCGACGAGCCCGCCGTCGGCCTTGCGGTAGAGCAGAGCCGTCTCGTCCTTCTGGGAGATGAGGAACTGGTAACTGAGCTGGTCCAGCACCTTCTCGCCGTTGATCTCCAGGATGGTGTCGCCGGGCTGCAGGCCGATGTCCGCGGCGAGCCCATCCGGCTCCACCGCGATCACCTGCACACCCTGTTGCGCCATGGGAACCCCCGGCCGCACCCGGCCTGACCCTCCAGTGTCAGATGATCCGGCGCCCGCGGCAAGCGTCAACCGTCGTCCAGGAGGCTCCGTTAACCTTGAGCCACGCATGCTCGAGCTGGTCTTCTCCAACCGCGCCGAGGCCCTCATCGAGGTCCTGGCGGAGCGCGTGGCGGCGCGGCAGGCGGGGGGCGGCTTCTGGAAGCCGGTGCCCATCGTCGTGCCGAATCCGCTCGTGAAGCGCTTCGTGCGCGAGGGCCTCGCTTCCCGCAACGGCGGCGCCGCGAACCTGGACTTCCACTTCCTGGAATCCCTGGTGGGGTCGGCCCTCGGCAAGGATCGCAAGCTCTGGACGCCCGAGGCCATCACGGGCCGTCTCCTGGCCCGCTTCCAGGAGACGGGCGCGCTTGATGGCGAGGTCGCGGCCTATCTCGCGGGTGAGGGCCGGGACCGCAGGGCGCTCCAGCTGGCGCAGCGCCTGGGCCATCTCTTCTTCGACTACGCGCTGCACCGCCCCGACTGGGTGGCGCAGTGGCGGAATGGCAAGGAAGCTGGCGACGCGCGCTGGCAGGGCCGCCTCTTCGCGCAAGTGGATCGCGTCCTCGCGCAGGCGGGCTTCGTCTGCCCCGCCGATCTCGCGAAGGAGGCGCCGCGCCTCGCCTGGCCCGCGGGCGCCTTCGTGGTGAGCCTTAACAGCCTCGCGCCTGCTTACCTCGCGATGATGGAACGGCTGCGGGACAAGGTGGACCTCACCTTCCTCGTTCTCAATCCCTGCGAAGACTACTGGGGCGACCTGGCCGCGCGGCGCGATTTTCTCGCGGGCGGCGATCCGCCCGAAGGCCATCCGGCCCTTGGTCTCTGGGGCCGTCCCGGCCGCGAATTCCTGGCGCGGCTCTACGATCTCGCGGAAGGCCAGGACGAGACGCGTTTCCAGCCGCCTGGCCGCGACTCGCTGCTGCGCGCGCTTCAGGACGACATCCTCGCCCGGCGCGCGCCGCAAGCTTTCGACGCTCATGAAGACCGCAGCCTGCGCGTCCTCGCCGCGCCGGGCCCGAGGCGGGAAGCGGAGGTGGTGGCGGGCGAGATCTGGCGCCTGCTCTCAGATGCGCCTGGCGGTGCGCCGTTGCGTTTCTCGGATATCGCCGTGGTGATTCCTGCGGGAGACGCTGACGCGCATCTGGAGCATCTGCGCGCGGCCTTCGAGGCCACGGGCCGCCTGCCGCTGGCCTTTGAAGCCGCCACGACGGGCTCCGCGTCTCTCCTGTCGGAGGCCTGCGGACTCCTGCTGGATCTGCTGGGTTCCGATGCCAGCCGCGCCGCGGTGCTGCGCTTCCTGCGCCATCCGGCCTCCGCCGCGCGGCACCCCGATCTGGACCCGCAGGCGGCCTTGGCGCTTTGTGAGCGCACCGGCATCCTGCGCGGTCTCGATGCTTCGGCTTTCGAAGGCACCTATCTCGCGGGCCGCGACCGTATCCATTGGGCGCAGGGCCTCGCCCGCATGGCCCTGGCGGCCTTCCTGCCGGATGGCGTCTCCGTGCCGGGCCGGGATCTCCCCGCGCTCTCGGCGCCGGATCGCGACGCGGCTCTTGCGCTAGCCAGCCTCATCCGCGATCTGCGGAGTTGGCGCGAGCAGACGACTCGCCACCTCGAGCCACTCGCCTGGGTGGAGGCCTTCATGGCGCTGGTGGAGGCGCATCTCGGCAACGGCGACGAGGCCTGGGTCCGTGCCCGGGCCCAAGCGCGGCGGCGCCTGGAGGAACTGGCGCGCCTGGCGCCGGAGGGCCTTCCCGCGCCGCGCCTCTCCTTCGAGCAGGCCCGCGAGCTCATGCGGGAGAAGCTCGCGCTGCTGGATGACCGGCCCGAGGGCGGCGGCGGCATCCGCGTGAGCACGGGCATGCCCATGCGAGCCGCGCCCTTCCGCGCCGTCTTCGTCATGGGGTTGGGTGAAGGCGTCTTCCCGGCGGTGGAGCGGGGCGACCCGCTGGATCTGCGCCAGCGCAAGGCGGACCGCCGTCCCGGTGACCTGGGCCGCGCGGAGCAGGACCGCTACCTCTTCTTGGAGCTGCTCCTCAGCGCCCGCGACGCCCTGCGCCTCTCCTACGCCTCCGCCGACCCGCTCACGGGCGACCCGCGGCCGCGCTCCGCGGTGCTGGAGGAGTTGATGGACATCCTCCAGACGATGACGGGCGATGCGGAGGCGCTTGTGGAGCAGCACCCGCTGCGCCGCTTCGATCCGGCCTACTTCCAAGCGGGCGGGCTCCGCAGCCTTGCGCCCGAAGCCGCGCGGGAGGCGGAGGCGCTGGTGACGCGGAAGCCCGTGCCCTTGCTGGAACTGCCGCCCTCATCCTTCCCGCCGGACGCGCTGCGCCTTCCGCTTGCGCGGCTTCGCGACTGGCTGGAGGAACCGGTGCAGGGCGCGGCGCGCATCCGCCTCGGCCTGCGCGGTGAAGACGAGGACACCGCCGCGGAATCCTCCGAACCCGTCGCGCTGGACAATCCGGAATCCTCCGAGGTCGAGAGGGCCGCCGTGGATGCCATGCTCGCCGGAGCGTCCGCCGATGCGGCTCTGGCTCAAGCCTGGCGCGGTCTGGAGCTGGAAGGCCGCGCGCCGCTCGGGCCCTTGGGGGAGTTGGCGCGGAGGGAGCTCCGCATCCGCCTGGCCGCCTGGTCGCCTGCGTTGCGCGAGGATGGGCCCTTCCGCATCCATCATTTCGGCGAGACACGGCCGCCACTGGAGCTGGATGTCCCCCTTGACGGGCGCGTGATCCGCGTGAGCATCGAGGGCCTCACGGAGCTCGTGGGGCCTGCGAGCTTCCTGAAGCTCGTGTCGAAGAAGCCCGGCGCCGCCACGGCGCTGCGCCATCGCATGCGGATGCGCCTGAGCCAGCTGGCCCTGGCCGCTTCCGGAGAGCCCGTGCCGGGTGCGCTCGCAATCCAAGATGCCGAGGGCAAGTCCACGGAACCGGCGGTGATCGCCGCGCCCACGGCTGAGGCCGCCCGCGCGCAACTCGTGGCCTGGCTCCAGGCCTTGCTGGGCAGGGCCCCGGAAGAGCGCCTTCCGGCGGCCTTCGCGACGGCGAAGGACCGTTCCGCGCCTCAGGCCTGGCTCGATGCGGAGGACCGGAGCCGCTTCGTCTCTTCGTGGGGGCCGGTGCCGCTCTCGATCCTGCGCCAGCACCCGGCGCCCTCGGAAGAAGAGGCTGAGGCGCAGCTGCGCTTCCGCCTGGGCCCGCTGTTGCCTGAGCGGGAGGGTGTGTGAGCCATCCGCTGCTGGACCAGCTGGGTCGCGGCCATGGCGCTGTCACCGCCAGCGCGGGCACGGGTAAGACCTACTTCCTCGAACAGCTGGTGCTGGATGAAGTGCGGCGCGGCATGGCGCTGGACCGCATCCTCGTCGTGACCTTCACGCGGAAGGGCACGCTGGAGTTGAAGGAGCGCGTGCGCTCGCGTTTGCAGGCCACGGCGGCCGAAGGCCCCGATGCCGCGATGGCGAAGCGGCTCCGCGACGCGCGGCGGGATCTGGAGCGGGCCACCATCGCCACCATCCACAGCTTCTGCCAGCAGGCGTTGCAGGAGCAGGCCTTCGAGGCGGGCCAGCCCCTCAGCCTCGCCCTGGCGCCGGGCAAGGGCCTGCGCGCGCGGGCCTTCCTGGAAGCGCTGCGCAAGGGCCTCGCGGGGCCCGAGGCCGCGGCCTGGGAGCAGGCGCTGGAGCGCCTCGGCGACGCGGCTTCGCTGGAACGCTGGCTCACGGACATGCTTCCGGACCTGGATCGCCTGGAGCCCAGGCAAGCGGATCTCGTGGCTCTTGTGGAGCCTTTCAAAGACGAAGCGCTCTTCGCGGCATTGGAGCAGGCACGCGCGACGCTGAAGGCGGGCGCCTCGCGGAACACCTTCGATGCCTTCCTCGAAACGCTCCAGGTGTCCCGCGCCTTGGTGGACGACCCGGCCGCCTTCCGCGCGGTGGCGAAGGATTGGCCGGAGCCCAAGGGCGTGTGGGGCGGTGCCATCCCGGGGCCTATCCGCGAGGTCATCGAAAACGCCCGCGCCTTTCCCGCCGAGGCGCTCCGCCTGCGCCCGCTGGCGGAGGCCGTGGCCGCAGAGCTCGCGGCCATCAAGACGGCGGACGGCCTCGTGGATTTCGATGACCTCATCCACCAGCTGCGTCAGGCGCTGGAAGGCCCCAGCGGCGAGGTGTTGACGGCCCGCCTGTCGGACCGCTATGACCTCTGCCTGCTGGATGAGGCCCAGGACACCAGCGAGGACCAGTGGGCCATCCTCTGGCGCCTCTTCAACCGCGAAGGCAAACGGATCGTGCTCGTGGGCGATGCGAAGCAGGCCATCTTCAGTTTCCAGGGCGGCGACCTTCCCGCGTTCCAGGCGGCGCGGCGGGACATCGCGGCCCATGGTGGCGCGGCGGCGAGCCTCAGCAAGAACTGGCGCGCGACGCCCGCGATGGTGGAGGCCTGCAACGCGATCCTGAATCTTGGCGATCCATCGCCGCTGCTCATCGAGCCGGAGGACCCGGTGGCCGCGTTCACAGAATCGGATCTGGAACCGGTGGAGCCCTGCGAAGAACCGCCCGTCTGGGAGCTTCCGCTTCCCGCTGTGATCGCGCTTCCGGTGCCCTTCCGCAAGAAGAAAGAGGATGCAGAGCCTGCCTCCGCCGAGGCGTTGGCCGGCGCGTTGCTGGGCCTGCGCGCCGCCGCGCCCCGCTTCCGGCGCCGAGGCGAGGCGGAGGGGCGCCCGCTCACCTACGCCGATGTCTTCGTCCTCGTGCGCCAGCGCGGAGAGGCTGACCGCATCGCCGAGGTGTTCCGCGAGCGGGGCGTCCCCTTCGTGCAACACAAGGCGCGAGGTCTCTACGAGGGCGAAGCGGCCGAAGACTTGCTGGCGCTCTTCCACGCGCTGACAGATCCCCGCGATGGATCGCGCCGCATGCGGGCCTTCCTCACGCCGTTCTTCGGGTTGAGCCTGAAGAAGGCCGAAGGCGCCCGGGAGCTGGATGAAGGCCACCCGCTGATGCAGCGGCTCCAGGAATGGGCGCGGCTGGGAGCCGAGGGCCGCATGGCCGCGCTCTTCGACCGCATCCTCAGCGCCAGCGGCGCGGTGGCGCGGCTGCTGGCGGAGGAGAGCGGGCAGCGGCGCGTGGCGGACCTGCTTCATCTTGTGGAGCTGCTCCAGCAGGCGGCGGGGCCGGGCGATGGTCCGGCGGAACACGCGCGCCGCCTCGTTCGGTGGGCGCGGGACGAGGACCGGCCCGCGGGCGAGGATGAGGACGCGCGGCGTCTGGAGCAGGAGGGCGACGCCGTGCGCATCCTCACGCTGCACGCGGCGAAGGGCCTGGAAGCGCCGGTGGTGGCGCTCTTCGGCGGATTGGGCGAGGGCGGCGGTTCCATTCGCACGCCGCTGCGCCGCTTCCATCGCGAGGTGGGCGGCGGCTGGATCCGCCGCGTATGGCTTGGGAAACACGCGCCCATGGTCGTGGATCGCGCCGCGCACGCGGAGGCCGCAGCGGAGGAACGGCGCCTCCTCTATGTGGGCCTCACCCGCGCCCAGGGCCTGCTGCTGCTGCCGGTGCACGGCGCGCCGGAGGGTGATGAGAAACCGCATCTCTCCAGCGCCATCGGCACGGACGGCGTGCCCAAGGGCCCTTACGGCCACATCCAGCGGCGCCTCCTCGCGCTGAGGGACACCGCGCCGTCCTGGCTCCACTGGGGACCGCTGCATCCGTCTTCCACCGCAGCGGCACCGCAGGCGGGGGCCTCCTCCCCGCTCGTCATCGAACCGTTTCCATTTGAAGGCATGTGCCGTGGCGCTTGGCCACCGCGCACGGAATCCTTCACGAGCCTCCACCGGCGCGCGGAGGCTGCGCGGGCTGTGGACGAACAGGATCCTGAGCCCGATCGCGTCGCGCGCGCGGACGGCCTGCCCGGCGGCGCGGCCACAGGTGTGGCCCTGCACGCGATGCTGGAGGGCATGGCGGCGGAGACCTTCGATCCCGATTTCCGCCGATGGTGGAAGGAGGAACGCCGCGCCTGGGCGGAACAACGATGCCGCGCCGCGGGGCTGGATCCGGTTTGGGCCGAGGCCGCGGCGCGGCTCGCCCATGCGGGCTTCAACCAGCCGCTGGCCCTGCCCGGCGTAAGCCCTGTCGCGCTTTGCGCGGTGGAGCCTTCGCGTCTCCTCCGCGAGCTGGACTTCCTCGCGGAGGCGGCAGGCGGCCGCCTCACGGGCGCGCTGGACGCGCTCTTCGAGCACGAGGGCCGGGTCTTCATCCTGGATTGGAAGAGCAACCGGCTGCCGGGCTACGGGGCCGCGGAGGTGGCGGCCTGCGTGGCGGAGGACTACGCGCTCCAGGTGAAGATCTACACGCTGGCCGTGCTGCGCGTGATGGGCATCGGCAACGAAGCGGATTACGAAGCTCGATTCGGTGGCGCGGTCTATGTCTTCCTGCGCGGGTTGCCGGAGGGCGGACAGTGGGCGGAGCGGCCTGCCTGGCGCGACATCCTCGCCTGGCAGGCGGAGCTGCGGGAATTGTTGGAGGCGGGCTATGCCTGAATCCTTCGCGCTTCCGGCCTCCTGGGCCGCGGTGCTGGCCGCGCAGGGGCAGGGCCTGGATCTCGCCTGGGAGCCAAGCGAATTGGCGAAGCTCGCTGGCGAGGGCGCTGCCGCGGAGCGGCTCTTCCACGCCGCGCTCCAGGTGCGGCTGGCGGAAACGCTGGGCCACACGCGCCTGGCGACGGAAGGACCGGCTGCACCCGCGTGGCTGGGCGCGCTGGGTCCTCTTCCCGCCGGTTTGAAGGTGGAGCCTGGCCTCGCGGGCTTCGTGGGCGGGCCGGATGAGATCACGCCGCTGGTCGAGGGCGAAGGCTGGATCGCCACGGGCCGTAGTGTGGAGCTGGAGCGGCGCTTCGCGGCGGCCATCCTCGCGCGGTTGAGTGATGTGGGAGCTGTTGATGTCCCTGACGCGCTGCTGGATGCGCCCATCGAACTCAACAGCGAACAGCGAAGCGCCGTGCGTCTCGCCGCGCGGTCCCGCCTCGCTGTCGTCACCGGCGGTCCGGGCACGGGCAAGACCTCCATCGTCGCCGCGCTGCTCCGCGTCTTCGCGGGCGCGGCCATCGCCCTCACGGCGCCCACGGGCAAGGCCGCGCAGCGCATGGGGCTAGCGGTGCCGGGGCTCGAACCGCTCACGCTCCATCGCCTGTTGGGATGGCGGTCGCGGCGGGGCGATTGGCGCCATCACGCGGGGCATCCGCTCGCCGCCGACCTGGTCATCGTGGATGAGGCCAGCATGGTGGACCAGGAGTTGATGGCGCGGCTGCTGGACGCGCTCAAGCCGGAAGCGCGCCTCGTGCTGCTGGGCGACGCGGACCAGTTGCCCAGCGTGGGCAGCGGGGCCGTGCTGCGGGATCTCGTGGGGGCGCTGCCTGCCGTCGTCGCGCGGCTGGAGAAGAGCTACCGGATGGACGCTTCCGATCAGGCGGGACGCGCCATCCTCAGCTACGCGAAGCAGGTGCGCGGAGGCATCGCGGAGGAGACGGGCCTGCCAGTCCGCCTCTCAGTCGAGGCGATGGCCGGGCAAGGCGTGGAACTGCTGAGGCCGGACGCGCTGCCGGAGCTGGTGAAGGCCTGGCGCGCGCGCATCACGGCGTTAGAAGGCTATGAGGCGCTCGTGCGCATCGAGCACGCTTGCGACGCAACGGGGTTTGAGCCCGCGTCCACCGCCGCTATGCAGGCGTTGATGGATCACCACGGCCGGTTCCGGCTTCTGGCCCTCTTGCAAGAGGGCCCCTCGCTCACGGGCGCGGCGGATCTCAACGCCGCGTTGCACACCCTGGCCTGGCCCCTCAACGGGCGTGGCCTCCAGCGCGATCTCCCCTTCTACTCGGGCGAGCCCGTGATGATGGTGCGCAACGACTATGGCCGCGGCCTCTTCAACGGGGACCAGGGGCTCGTGGTGAAGGTGCGGCGCGAGGGCGCGGGCCGCCGCGAAGTGGTGTTCTGGAAGGAGGGCCGCCCCGTGGCCTTCTCCCTAGGATCTCTGATGCCCGACCTCACGCTCGCCTACGCGCTCACGGTCCACAAAGCCCAGGGTTCTGAGTTCGATGCCGTGGCGGTGGTCCTGCCCTCCGCTGATCATCCGCTGCTGACGCGCCAGAACCTCTACACGGCCCTCACCCGCGCTCGCAAGCACGCGCTCATCGTGGGCGACCCCGCGCTGCCGCCCCTGGCCTCGCGCAAGGAAGAGCGGCGCGTCACGGGCTTGGTGGAGCTGTTGACTCAGAGCAGATCGAGGTAGCGCACCGCTCCCGCCGCCGCGCCGCCTGCGGGGATCCAGGCGCAGGCGTCCGCGCGGGCGAGGGTGACGAGGTCGCCGCTGCTGCGGCTGGGCAGCGGGCTCAGGCGGTCCCCTTCGCGGCGGCAGGGGTGCAGCAGCGGCCGCTCGCCTTTGTTGGCGACGGCTTCCGTCAACTGTCCGCGGCGCCAGAGCTCGGGAACTTCTGTTCCCTGGAGCCGCGCCAGCACTATGGGCAGGAAGATGCGCGCGTTGAGGTAGGCGCCCTGCGGGTTGCCGGGCAGGCCCAGCACCACCGTGCGGCCCAGGATGGCCGCCAGCATGGGCTTGCCAGGCTTGAGGTTCAGCCTGTGGAAGAGGATGTTGGCGCCCAGCTCCCGCAGCGCGACGGGCATCAGGTCCTTCTCGCCCATGGAGACACCGCCGGAGGTGATGAGCACCGAGAGGCCCGTGAGGTCCGAGAGCCGTTCGTTGAGCGCGCCCTTCACATCCGGCAGGGGAGGCAGGCGCAGCGCCCAGGCGCCGAGGTTGTGGGTCAGCGCCGCCAGCATGGGGCCGTTGGAATCGCGGATCTGCCAGGACGCCGGATCGCCGCTCAGCTCATCGCCGGTGCTGGCGATGCCCACGCGGATGCGCTTGGGCGGCGGCACGGGCAGGCCCGTCCAGGCGCGCAGGCCCACGCGGGCGGCGGTGAGGGGGCGACCCTCGGGAAGCAGTTCATCGCCGAGTTTCGCGTGGCTACCGCGGCGGCGGATGTTGGCACCTGCTTTAGGCGCCTCGGAGGGCACCAGCCCGTTCACCACTTCGCGGAGCAACTCCACGGGCACGACACAGTCGGCGCCCTCCGGAATCGCGGCACCTGTCATGATGCGGACCGCTTCGTCCGTGCCCACCTGGAACGCGGCAGGATCATCGCCCGCGAAGAGCGTTCCGATGACCGAGCGCGGCGAACCGCCATCCGCGCTGCGCATGGCCGCGCCATCCATGGCCGCGATATCGAGGGCTGGGTCATCGCGATCCGCCCTCAGCTCCTCCCAGCTCGGGCCTGGAATGGCGGCGGCCAGGCGGGCGATGGCCTCGTCCAGGTCCAGCAAGCCGTTCTCGTCGCAGGCAGCCATGCGCCAAGGCTAGCAGCTAGTTGACGCCGCCCATGAGCTTCTTGATGCGGGGCGTCAGCGCGATGAGCACGATGGCCATGACCGTCGTGATGCAGAAGAGGCCGCCGAAGAGCGCAGAAGGCTTCACGCTCTGGCTGATAGATCCTGCGAGCCCAGCCAGCATGTTGCCCGCCCCGATGGCGAAGAAGAAGACGCCCATCATCAGGCCCGCGTAACGGGCAGGCGCCAGCTTGGACACGGTGCTGAGACCGACAGGGGAGAGGCAGAGTTCGCCGATGGTGTGCAGGCAGTACACCGCGACCAGCCACCAGGGAGAGATCTTCAGCGCGGGATTGGCCTGGAAGGCGAGGCTCGGCAACACGAGGATCAGCATCCCGGCACCCACGAAGAAGAGTCCCGCAGTGAATTTGGCGGGGCTTGAGGGCTCCCGGTGCCGCAGCGCCACCCATAGCCAAGCGAACATCGGCGCCAGGATCAGCAGCCAGATGGAGTTCACGGATTGGAACCAGGAGGATGGGAAAGTCCAGCCGAGAATGGAGCAACGGGTGTGCTCATCCGCGAACAATGTGAGGGTGGTGCCCGCCTGCTCGAAGACGAAAAAGAAGGTCATGATGAACACGACGAGGATCACCACCACCCACATGCGGTTCTTTTCATCGTGAGTGAGGGGGGGGAGCGCTTCGTGGGTCTCTGCTCTCCGCCCCGATGGTTTGAGGCCCGCGTCACCGAGGATCTTATGCTGAAGGAGGTACTGGCAGAGTCCGGCGAGCATGGCCAGGCCCGCGGCTCCGAAGGCCCAGCGCCAGCCGTTGGGAGAAGTCAGGCCCATGTGAGACAGCGCACTGACGAACTTGGGGTCCTGAGCCATGAACCCGAGGAACAGAGGCGCCACGAGCGCGCCGATGTTGATGCCCATGTAGTAGATGGAGAACCCGGCGTCCTGCTTGGGGTCGTTCTCGCCGTAGAGCAGGCCGACCAGCGAAGTGCAATTGGTCTTGAGCAGGCCCGTCCCAAAGCAGATGGCCGCAAGTCCGGCATAGAAGAGCGAGTTCGGCCCGGAAGCCAGGCCGAACTCGCCGAGCGTAATGAGCACCCCGCCGATAATCACCGCTTTGCGGAAGCCGGTGAAACGGTCAGCAACCCATCCGCCCGGCACGCTGAACGCGTAGACCAGGAAGGTGTACCACCCGTAAATGATGCCTGCCTTGGGCACGGAGAAACCGAGGCCTCCTTGCGCGGCGGGCAGCGTCATGTAGAGCATCAACAGTGCTCGCATCCCGTAATAGCTGAAGCGTTCCCACATCTCGGTGAAGAAGAGCGGCCGGAGGCCTTTGGGGTGGTCACGCAGCGCGAAGAGCCCGTACCCGACGGCAACGAGCCAGATGAGCACAGGCACGATCAACGGGGTGAACGCTCGCCAGCCGAAGGCGTCCACCTGCAAGGCCATCACGGGAAGATTCATGGGTATTCCTGGAAAAGCTCAGTATGAACGATCCGGGGCCCTTCCGGGCCCCGTGAATGCTAGAGGTTCTCGCGGATGAAGTCCCAGCGGGCGCGGTAGATGGACCAGACCTGCATGGGCTTGCCGAAGGCGCTGCCGTGGTCGGAGCCGGGGAAGAGCTGGAGCTGGTAGTCCTTGCCCGCGTTCTGCAGGGCCTGGATGAGCTGGATGGTGTTCGCGGGGTGGACATTGTCGTCGCTGGTGCCATGCATGATGAGCATCTTCCCGTGCAGATCTTTGGCGGCGAGATCCACGGAGCTGGCCTTGTAGCCCTCGGGGTTCGCCTGGGGCGTGTCCATGAAGCGCTCGGTGTAGATGCTGTCATAGAGGTGCCAGTCAGTGACGGGCGCGCCCACGATGCCGAGCTTGTAGGCCGTGGAGTGCGTGAGGCTGTAGCTGGTCATGAAGCCGCCGTAGCTCCAGCCCTCCATGCAGACCCGGGAGAGGTCCGCGTAACCCTGGTCGCCCAGCCATTTCAGGCCATCGAGGTGGTCCTGCAGCTCCTGGGCGCCGAGGTTCTTGTAGATGCCGTAGGCGGAGGCGATGCCCTTGGCTGACGCGCTGCGGTTGTCGCAGACCCACACGAGGTAGCCCTGCTGGGCCAGGAACTGGAACCAGGGCATCTCGCGGCTCCAGGCGTTGGACACCTGGGGCGCGGCGGGTCCGCCGTAGAGGTGCTCGAAGACCGGGTACTTCTTGTGCGGGTCGAAGCCCACGGGGAGCACCAGTATCGTCTCCATGGGGAAGCCGTCCCGCGTCTTCACGGTCTGGAACTTGATCTCGCCCAGCTTCTGCGCTTTCCAAGCGGCGGTGGGCGGGTTGTCGTCGATGACACGGACCGTCTGGCCATCGGCATCCAGCAGGCTCATCTGCGGCGGGGTGTGGATGTCGCTCCAGGTGTCGAGGAAGTAGCGGAACTTGGGGTCGAAGCTCACGCGGTGGGAGCCGGCGCGGCCTGTGAGCAGCGTCATCTTCGTGTTGGGCGTGGCGCCGAGATCCGCGCGATAGGCGTCCACACTGATGGGGCTGCGAGCGTCCGCCGTGAAGTAGATGTGTTTGGCCTTGGCATCCACGCCGATCAGGCTCTTCACATCCCAGTCGCCGCTGGTCACCGCGCCCATCAGCTTGCCGTCCTGGTCGTAGCGGTAGATGTGGTGCCGGCCCGTGCGGTCCGACTGCCAGAGGAAGCCGCCATCCGGCAGGTATTCGGGCATGTCCGTGTGCTCGGTGTCCACCCAGGCCTTTGTCTGCTCATGGATGAGCACCTTGGAGCCCGCACCCTCGTAGGCCCGCAGGTCCAGCCAGGTTTGCACGCGGTTCATCCAGGCGGCCGTGAGCGCACCCTTGGGGCTCCAGTCCACGCGGACGATGAGCGTCTCCGCGCCGATGTAAGGATCGTCCGTCCAGGTGGTGTGGCCGTTCAGATCCACGACGCCCAGCCGCGCGATGGGGTTCGGGTCGCCGGACTTGGGATAGCGGGCCGGCGAGAGCTTCTGCTCGAAGGCGCGATCATCCACCAGCGTGTAGACCGGCACCTTGGTCTCGTCGAGGCTCAGGTAGGCGAGCTTGCTGGAATCCGGCGCCCACCAGAAGGCTTTGAAATCGCCGCGGCCGTAGACCTCCTCCTGGTAGACCCAGTCGAGGCGGCCGTTGAGGTGTGTCTCGTCGCCGCCTGTGGTGAGGCGCGTCTCCTTCGCGTCAGCGGTCGCCACCACATAGAGGTCGCTGCCGCGGAGGAAGGCCACCTTGGTGCCATCGGGGCTGAAGGTGGGCTCGATCTCCTCGCCCGGGGCATTCGTGAGGCGCTTGGCTTGCACCTTGGCGAGATCCACCATGTAGAGGTCATCGGCCACGCTGAGGACGAAGGCCGAGCGCGGCGTGTTCCAGCGGAACTGGCCGGAGCCGAGAGCCGCCAAGGCCTCCTTCTCGTCCGCGCCGGCTGCCACCAGGGCGCCCTTGAGCCTGTCCGCATCGAAGAGGGGCGTCTTCGCCCAGGTCTTCGGGTCCACTTTGAGGAAGGCCACGCCGTTCTTGCCGCGCTCCGCGGCGATGAGCGAGCCGTCGGAGGCCCAGCTCAGGCGCGCCTTGGGGAAGCCGATGTACTCCACCTTGTGCGCCGGGTTGAACATCGAGTCGATGGACAACGGGGCCACGGCCTCCTGCGCGTAGATGGCGGAAACGGAGCCGCAGACCAAGGCGGTCAGGAGCAGGGCACGATGCATGGAGCCTCCCAAGGGTGCTCCTGTATATCGCGAAACGAGGCTTTGTCGAAGGCCGATTCTGGAGCCGGTTTTTACCGGCCGCTCAGTGCGGCAGCCGCTCCCTTGTGAGATTGCGTGAACCTGTGGCCGTGACGACGAGGTTGTCCTCGATGCGGATCCCTCCGAAGGGCGTCAGCTCATCGATGAGCTTCCAATCGAAGGCGCTGGCGGCGCCGTTCGTGCGCAGGGGCTTCAGCAGCATGGGGATGAAGTAGAGGCCGGGCTCCACGGTGAAGACCTGGCCTTCTTCGATGACGCGGGTGGTGCGGAGGAAAGGATGCTCGGGCGGGGGCGCGGCGTATTCCCCATCGGGGCCCACTTGTTTGCCGGCCACATCGTGGACCTGGATGCCAAGGTGGTGGCCCAGGCCATGGGGGAAGAAGGCCCGGGACCAGCCCTTCTCCACGGCCTCCTCGGGCGCGGCCTTCAGGATGCCGCTCTCCCTGAGTAGCTCCGCCACGCGGTGGTGGGCGCTCTGGTGGAAGTCGCCGTAATGGAGGCCGGGCTTCACGGCGGCGCAGAGCCCCAGTTGAAGTTTCTCCATGCCCTGGATGAGGGCCGCGAAACGCTCATCACAGTGGGGCGCGGCGTGGGTGCGCGTGATGTCCGAGCCGTAGCCATGGTGCTTGGCGCCCGCGTCCAGCAGCAGCGTGGCGCCTTTGCGCACATGGGGCCGCTTGCCTTCGTAGTGGAGGATGGCGCCCTTCTCGTTGAGGCCCACGATGGTGCCGTAGGGCAAGTCCGAGTCCACGGCCCCCACGGCCCGCACGAAGGCCTGGTGGATCTCCAGCTCAGACGCGCCCGAGAGGAAGGCCTCCTTCGCGGCCTTGTGGCCGAGGGCGCCCAGGCGCGTGGCCTCTTCCAGGCACGCGATCTCGTAGGGCGTCTTGGTGCTGCGAAGCCAATCGAGGTGCTTGGTGAGCTTGTCGGGATTCACGCTGAGACCCGCGGCTTCCGCGCGGTCCGTCTCGCTGCCGATGTAAGCCCCGCCGGGCAGGGCGCCCACGGCTTCCCAAACCGCGTCGAGGCTGCCCGCCTCCACGAGGTCGAAGCCCCCGGCCCAGAAGGGCGTGCCGCCCCAGGCCTCGCTCAGGGGCGCCTGCTCGTACCAGAAGTCCTCCGGCGCATAGCGCACGAGGAGGGGCTTCTTCCCGGTCCGGGCCACGACCACATGGTGCGGGCCCGCCATGGGGCACCAGTGGGTGAAGTGGGGCACCGCGTGGAAGGGCGCGTCCTGGTCATCCGCGAAGTAGGTATGAGAGGCGCCGCTACTGATGACGAGGGCCGAGAAGCCCGTCCGCGCGAGCGATTCCTCAGCGTCCGACTGGCGCCGGGCGAGGTGGTCGCGGAAGAGCTGGGCGTAATCGGGCATGAGAGTCACCACCTCAGACGAAAAAAATACCACGCGGAGGGCAGCGGAGCCGCTACCCCTCAGAGGAACTTCAATTCCTTCGCCTCCGGCGCGAAGCCGTGGCGGACGGCCTTCTCGTAGAAGAGGGCGAGGCTCTGGCGTTCGGCCTCGCCCAGGGTGTGATTGAGGTTCTCCGTGAGGTATTCCACCAGCTCCAGCTTGGTCCAGCCGATGCTGCGACGGGCCTCGTCCACGATCTGGTTGAGGGCGTCGCGGCCCATCTCGTAGCTCTGGTGGAAGAAGGGCGCGACCCCGCCCGGGACCGGGATCTCGGGCGCGTCATCGCGCACGCACCAGAGCGCGAAGACGAAAGGCAGGCCCGTCCAGGCGTGCCACTCCTCGGCGAGATCCAGGACGAAGAGGCCCTCCTTGCGGGCGCGCATGGCGCCGTCGCCGATCATGAGCGCCGCGTCGTGGCTGGCCAGCATGGCGGCGAGGTCGGGGGCCATGTCTGTCACGGAGGGATTCGCGCCGTAGCGCTCCCGCAGGAGCAGCTGGCCCAGCACCACAGAGGTGCGCGAGCTGGTGTCCAGCGCCAGACTCTTGATTTCCTGAGGCGGCACTTTAGAGAGGATGACGACGCTCCGCACCCGCTTGGGCGAGGAGATGCAGAGCCCCGGAACGATCTTCAGGCCCGGGATGCGCAGGTATTCTATGGAGCTGATGAGTCCCGCGTCCACCTCGCCCTCCCGCAGGCGGTCCGCGCAGACGCTCGGGTGGTGGAACTTGAGATGGAAGTGTTCCCAGCCCAGCCCATGCTTGAATCCGTGGTTCAACGGCGCCGCGTTCAAGTAGTCGATGATGCTGAGGCGGAAGGGACGCGCGGCCATGCGCCCAGTGTAGCCTTGAAGCCGGGGAACCCATGTCCGCCCTGCCTCCGCTGCCACCGCTCCACCGCATCCCGTCGCCTGTCGGCGTGCTGGGCGGGGCCTTTGACGGGCAGGGGAAGCTGACGCAGCTCTGGCGGCTCCGAGAGGGGCGAGGTGAATGGCCGCCGGAACCAGAGGGCCCCGAGCCCAAGGCCCTGGGCT
>Ga0210400_10000179_pt1 | contig 79565 bp, 71 predicted proteins | sample IncBWH26MmetaG_FD_155456 | JGI IMG/M metagenome (GOLD analysis project Ga0210400, IMG submission 155456) | Forest soil microbial communities from Barre Woods Harvard Forest LTER site, Petersham, Massachusetts, United States - Inc-BW-H-26-M | ecosystem: Environmental > Terrestrial > Soil >... | reverse complement strand
CCCTTGTCCTGGAAGCGGACCTTGCCTTCCACGAGCGCGAAGATCGTGTGGTCCTTGCCCATGCCGACATTGACGCCGGGATGGAAGCGGGTGCCGCGCTGGCGGACGATGATGGAACCGGCGGTGCAGAGCTGGCCGCCGAAGACCTTCGTGCCGAGACGCTGGGAATGGGAGTCGCGGCCGTTACGGGTGGAGCCGACGCCTTTTTTATGAGCCATGGTTCACCTCTCCTCAGGCTTTGATGCTTTTGATGCGCACTTCGGTGTAGTCCTGGCGGTGGCCCTGGGTGCGCTGGTAGGTGGTGGTGCGGCGCTTCTTGAAGATGATGACCTTCTTCGCGCGGTCGTTGGAGACCACTTCGGCCTCCACGGAGGCGCCCTTCAGGGTGGGCTTGCCCACCTTGAGATCGCCGTCCTGGTCCACGAGGAGAACCTGGTCGAAGGTGACCTTGCCCTTGGCTTCGGCTTCCAGGCGCTCGATGCGCAGGATCTCGCCCTCAGCCACGCGGTACTGCTTGCCGCCGGTCTGGATGATCGCGTACATGCTTGCCTCTCGAGTTGTGCGGCGTGGGGCGGCGATCCGGCAGGATGCACTTAGGGCCCATGGCCAATCAGGCCTTCCAGGATGCCCCTGAAAGCCCCTGGATTCAAGGAAAATGTCCAAACCGGGCCCCTGGAATGGGAAGATCTGAGCCATGGGCATGGATTTCCAGGATTTCCTCAAAAAGCTGGAGGTGGCGGGCGAGCTCCACCGCGTGAAGGCGGAGGTGGACCCGCACCTTGAGATGGGAGCCATCGCGGACCGGGTGAGCAAGGAGCCGGGGGGCGGCAAGGCCCTGCTCTTCGAGCGCCCCAAGGGCCACAGCCTGCCCGTGCTGATGAATGTCTACGGTTCCAAGCGCCGCATGGAGATGGCGCTCGGCGTGGAGAAGGAAGCGCGCGGCCTGGACGCCATCGCGGACCGCATCGAGAAGCTCATCCAGGAAGCCATGCCCAAGCCGGGCCTGGGCTTCTTCGACAAGCTGGCCAAGCTGCCCATGCTGGCCGAGGTCGGCGCTTGGATGCCCAAGACCGTGCGCAAGGGCATCTGCCAGGAGGTCGTGAAGACGGGCGATCAGGTGAAACTTTCCGAGCTGCCCGTGCTCACCACCTGGCCCGGCGATGGCGGCCCCTTCATCACGCTGGGCATGAGCCACACTCTGAACAAGGCGACAGGCCACCGCAATGTGGGCTTATATCGACTCCAGGTCTTCGACGACCACACGCTGGGCTTCCACACGCAGCTTCACCATGATGGCGCCCGCAATCGCCATGGCTACGGACGCGATGAGCGGATGCCCGTGGCCGTGAGCTTCGGCGGCGATCCATCGCTGACCTACGCTGCCACGGCACCCCTGCCTCCATTCCTGAGCGAGCTGATGTTCGCGGGCTTCCTCCGCGGCGAGGGCATCGAGATGGTGAAGTGCGTCTCCAACGATCTCGAAGTGCCCGCCGATTCCGAGCTCGTCATCGAGGGTTTCGTGAATCCCGGCGAGCTGCGGCGCGAGGGCCCCTTTGGTGACCACACGGGTTACTACTCGCTGGCGGACGACTATCCGGTGCTGCATGTCACCGCCATCACGCACCGCAAAAACTCCGTCTACCCCGCCACCATCGTGGGTCGGCCGCCCCAGGAGGACGCCTGGCTAGGCTATGCCACGGAGCGCATTTTCCTGCCGCTCCTGCGAATGGTGCTGCCGGAAATCCGCGACATGCACCTCCCCGCCGCGGGCGGCTTCCACAACCTCGTCATCGTGAGCATGAAGAAGGAGTACCCCGGCCACGCGCAGAAGGTCATGAGCGCCATCTGGGGCACGGGCCAGATGATGTTCAGCAAGGCCGTCGTGGTGGTAGACGAGGACATCGACCCCCACGACATGAACGAGGTGCTCTTCCGCGTGACGAGCAATGTGGATCCGCGCCGAGACCTGCTCTTCACGGACGGGCCCCTGGATGTGCTGGACCATTCGAGCGACCGCTTCGCCTTCGGAAGCAAGGTGGGCATCGACGCCACGCGGAAGAACAAACCCTTTGACGGTTTCAAACGCGAATGGCCCGAGGATCTGGTGTTCCCCGACGAGGTTCTGGCTAAGATCACGGCCCGCTGGAAGGATTACGGCTTCTGAACGGAGAAGGCCCCGCGGGCGCGGGGCCTTCTTTTCGAATCAGGGCTTTCAGAACTTGAAGGTGACGGCCAGGTTGATGGCGTCGGCTTTGAAGGTCCCGCCGCTGAACTTGGGGTGGCTGGAGGTGTAGCGCGCCTCGGCGCCCAGCACATCGGAGAACTGCCATCCGCCGCCGAGGGCCCAGGCGAGGGCGGTCTTGTTGTCGCTGACATCGCCATAGGGATTGCTGGTCTGGATCTTGGTGTTCTGCGCGCCGATGCCGCCGGTGGCGTAGAAGCCCTCCATGCGCTGGGCGGGGAAGTACATGTAGTCCGCGCCCAGGGAGAGGGCCTTCACCTTGTTGTCGTTCGTGAGACCGGGTTGCTCACGGAGGCGCTGTAGAAGCCGTAGTCCACGCGGGGGCGGATCACATGGCCGGAGCCCAGGTCCACAGTGGCGTTCACGCCCACAGTGGCGCCGACCTTGTTGTCGATGAAGTCCTTGAGGTCGGACTGGGGGATGTTGATGCCGGCCTGGATCCCGAAGTGGGCATCCTGGGCGGCCAGGGGGGCGGCCGCGAGGGCCAGAGGGGCGAGCACGAGAAGCAGTCGCTTCATGAGTTCTCCTGTGAGGGACCGTCCGGAAGGGACAGTGGTTCCGCTACGCAGCAACTTGGCAGGGGTTGAGCGCGGGAATGTCGCAGGATCGTCACGCGAGCCGTGAAGCTTTCTCAAGGAGTCGCGCAAATGCGGAAGAGGCGCCGGTTAGGGCGCCTCTCATCGCGGCCGGAACGGATCTGTTTACTCGGCGGTCTTGCGCTCGCGGAGGCGGCCGGACTTGCCCAGCTTCTCGCGCAGGAAGTAGAGCTTGGCGCGGCGCACGCGGCCGTGGCGCACCACCTCGAGCTTGTCGATGGTGGGGGCGTGCAGGGGGAAGACGCGCTCCACGCCCACGCCGCTCGCGATCTTGCGGACGGTGAAGGAGGTGCGGATGCCGCCGCCCTTGATGGCGATGACGGTGCCCTGGAAGAGCTGGATGCGCTCCTTCTCTCCTTCCTTCACCTTGACATGCACCTTCACGGTGTCGCCGGGGGCGAGCTTGGGGAGATCCTTGCGCAGCAGGCCGGATTCGACCTTCTCGAAGATGAAATCGCTCATGCGAAACTCCTGAAGGCCAGCGGTCCTGCTCGGCGGCTCTCGGAGAGAGGCCAGGGACATGGCTCGAAGGCGTCCACGGGGACGCGAACGACCAGTCTATCAAAGACCGGTCTCCGGGCAAGGCCTATTCGCGAGGCCAGCCCTTCCAGCTCTTAGGCTTGGGTAGGTCCCAGGTCTCGGGATGCTCCACTTGCCACGCCGCCCACTGCTCTGGGCGGGAAAGGCCGCCCCTCCTTTCCGCGAGGAAGGCCACCCAAAGATCGGGGCGCAGGCGCTTCGTGCGGGCCATGGCCTCTCGCAGGCGCCAGAGATGGATGGCCCCGTGGTCCCCGGACTGGAGTACGGCCGGGACCGCCAGTTCTTCGAAGGTCGCGGGCTTGGTGAAGTGGGGATGGTCCAGCAGGCCGCCGGCGAAGCTGTCGGCTCCGGCCGAGGCCTCGTTGCCCAGCACGCCCGGGAGCCAGCGGCAGACGGCATCGATCAGAAAGAGCGCGGGCAACTCGCCGCCGGAGAGCACTGCCTCACCCACGCTGAACTCCTGATCCACGAAGCGGTCCACGGCCCGCTGATCCAGGCCTTCGTAGCGCGTGCAGACGAGGAGGACCTGATCGAGGCCTGCCAGCTCGCGCACATCCGCGTGACGCAGGGGCGGCGCAGCGGGACTGAAGTGGATGATCCGGGCGTTTCCCGCCCGCGGCACGGAGGCCAGCGTGTCGCGCAGCACCTCGGGCCGCAGCACCATGCCAGGTCCGCCGCCGTAGGGCGTGTCGTCCACATGGCCCGTGGCGTTGCCCGCGAAGGGCCGGTAGTTGTGCGTGTGCAGCTCGTGCCCAAGCTCCCGGAAGGCGCGCCCCGTGACACCGAGCCGCGCGGCATCGAAGAATTCCGGGAAGAGGGTGAGGGCGTCGAAGCGCATCACTCGAAGATATGACGGAAGTGCAGGGCGGCGCGGAGGCCCTTCACCACGATGTCGAAGGAGACGATGAAGTAGACCGTCGTGGCCACGCTGCCCGCGAAGCCGAGCCAGGCCGCCAGGGGCCGGTCCTCCAGGAGCGCGATGCCCATCATCAGCAGCGCCGCGCCGGGCAGCAGGTTGGAGAAGGGCAGGAGCAGCGGCAGGGCCAGCAGCAGCGCCGTCCATGTGACGAGCACGCCCATGAGGCGTCGCGGAAGGGGTTTCGATGGGGCCGTCCGCGGGCCCATGCGGTCCAGGAACCGTCCGGCCTTGGCGAAAATCTCCTTGATGCGTCCGTGCTGCAGTTTGTACTGGAGGGCTTTCTGGGGAAGCCAGGGATAGGCCCGGCCCGCGGCCATCTGGGCGCCCAGGCCCACGATGCCGAGGGCGAGCACATTGGTGACGCCGGGGATGAAGGCCGTGGCGGACAGCGCCACGATCCCGAGGCCGTAGATATGCTCGGCGCCGCCGCGGTCCAGGAGATCCTGGAGGGTCACAGCCTCCTCCTTGCCAAGGAGAGAGTCGAACAGCTCGAAAAAACTCTGTCGGCTCATGGACCCGGGGGCCGCCGGGACTGGCCGGGGCGTGCCAGCTGCCCGCAGGCGCCCGCCACATCCTGCCCCCGAGACCGTCGCACGCTCACGATGACGCCCTCATCCGCGAGCAGGCGGCAGAGCTCGGAGACGCGGCCCTCGTCGGGCGGTTCGAAGCCGCTGCCCTCGTGGGGATTGAAGGGGATGAGGTTCACCTTGCTTGGGAAGCGGGAGGCCAGCGCCACGAGACGGCGGCCGTCATCGATGGAATCCGTCACGCCCTTCAGGAGCACATACTCTAGCGTGATGCGCTCATTGGTCTGGAGCGGGAAGCGGGCCAGCGCGTCCGTGAGCGCCTCCAGGTTCCACACGCGGTTGACGGGCATGATCTTCGAGCGGTATTCGTCCGTAGTGCCGTTGAGGGACACGGCGAGGCGCGGCCGCTTCTTGAACGCCCCCAGCCGGTCGATGCCCGTCACGAGGCCCGAGGTGGAGACCGTGATGCGCTTGGGCGAGAGGCTCAGCCCCGTCGCGTCCGTGAGGGTCTCGAAGGAGGCCATGAGGTTGTCCAGGTTGTGCATGGGCTCGCCCATCCCCATGAAGACGATGTTGAGCGGGTCCGGCTCGCCATCGCTCCCCACGGGCGCGCCGTGGCGCCGCAGCATGCTCACCACCTGACCTGTGATCTCGCCCGGCAGCAGGTTGCGCAGGATGCCCATCTGGCCCGTGGCGCAGAAGGTGCACCCCATGGCGCACCCCACCTGGCTTGAGAGGCAGAGAGTCGTCCGGTTGGCGTAGGGCATGTGGACGCCCTCGACCTCCTTCCCGTCGGCGAGGCGGAAGGCGTGCTTGGTGGAGCCGTCGCGGCTGGGCACGCTCTGGACAATCTCCGGCCAAGTGATGTCAGCCGCATTCGCGAGCTTGGTCCTCAATCCCTTGGAGAGGTTCGTGAACTCCTCCCAAGTCCCGAGGCGATGTTTGTAAAGACCCTCGAAGACCTGGTCGCCGCGCCAGGCCGCTTCGTCGAGACCGGACATCAGCTCGCGCAGCCCCGCGCGGCCCAGGAGTGCGGCATTGGCGCGCGCCCGTGGCGCCAGCTCCGGCGCGGGCTGGTCCCAGAGCTGCATCAGTCGAGGGCGATGCGGAAGTCCTGCAAGACACGGGCGTCCTCATCCGACCAGGACCCGGAAGGCACCGCCGCCTCTTCTTCCTCGCGCGTGGCCAGGGTGGCCTCCAGCACCAGGCAGAGGTCGTAGCCTTGTTCCTGGATGCGGAGCGCGAGATCGCGGCAGGCGGGATCCTCCGCCAGCGAGTTGAGGAGGGAATCGCCCAGCTCGCTCACCAGCTTCTGGATCTCTTCAGGCAGATCCATGGCGTCCTCCCCTGAAGAAGATTCTACGATCCTCCGCAAGCGTTTCCGTCTCATGCGAGGTTGAACCAGGCGCGGATCTGGCGGACCAGCTGTTCGCGGAAGCCGCCAAGGGGAGCGGCCTGCGCGTCCGGGCGCGCGGCGCCCCGGCGCGCCATGAGATCCGCCAGCTGCTCCAGCACTTCCGGCTCGCGCTTGAGGCTCGCCTCGAAGGCGGCCTTGTCCATCTCCAGCAGCAGGGCCGCGGTCGCGGCCACCACCGTGGCGCTGCGGGGGGCGCCGGTGAGCAGGCTCGTCTCGCCCAGCCATTCGCCTGGGCCCAGCTCCGCGATGGTCTTCCAGAAGAGGCCGTGATAAGGCGTCTCGCGCTGCTCGGACCGCACCACGGCGAGCCGGCCCTCCAGCACCGCGTAGAGCGAGTCGCCGGGGTCGCCCTCCCGCAGCACGCCTTCGCCCGGCGCCTTCATGCGCAGGCGGACCCTGCCCCTGAGATCCTCGCTCCAGTGCTCCGGCAGGTGGAGCAGGTGGACGAGCGAAGCGAGCTGCTCGCCGCTAGGCTCGGCAGGCTGCGGATTCACGGGGCTGGGACCGTGCGGCCCCATGAGCGGGACGCCTTCTCGCGCGAGTACGGTGGTGGCCAAGCGGTTCACCTCGTCCTTCGAAGCCTTGCTGTGGCGGAAGCCGAGGGGCCACCACTGGCATTCGAGGACAACACCGCCTTCCTTTTGCCCCCAGACCACGGCCTTGGGCCGTTTCTCCGGCGGATGGGGGACGCCGGCGAGGGCCACGGCGAGCAGGTCCAGGATCTCGTGCATCCGCGCGCTGGGCTGGACCGTGTAGTAGGCGGTGCGACGGTGGAAGCCGACCGGGGCGTAGAGATTCGTGACGACGCTCTGGGCCATGAGGCGGTTGGGCACGAGGTCCGTGTCGCCGTCCCAGCTCACGAGCTGCACCGCGCGCCAGGTCATGGCCTCCACGCGGCCGACAAACGAGGGTCGGGCGCTCCCGAGGGTCGAGCCGCTGATCTCGATCCAGTCCCCGACCTCGAAGGCGCTGTCCAGGCTCAGCGAGAGGCCCGCGAAGATGTTGCCCAGGGTCTCCTGCATGGAGAGGCCGATGACCGCGGCCACCAGCGCGCCGGTGCCCAGCAGCTGCGTGAGGCTCACGCCCGCCACATGGCGGAGCAGCCCTCCCGCGGCAAGGATGTAAAGCAGCACCACGATCATGTCTCGTGCGAAACCAGGTGTGGCGTTGCGGCTTTGGCGCGCCAGCGGGTCCACCACGAGGAAGGTGATGGCGCGCACGGCGAGGAAGGCCACGGCGATCCAGAGCACCTCGACAGCCCTTTCACGCATCAGAGGGTTGCCGCTCAGGCGGTGGAAGGCGTAGGCCCCGCCCGCGACGAGCAGGGCCAGGATCACCCAAGCCAAGGCCCGCCGCTGGGGGCTGATGCGCTCACGGAGGTCGCGGAACATGGCCGAAGTATAGGGGCCTATCCAAGAAATCCCCAGCAGGCGTCACCATGCGTTGTCAGACTCGCTTCGCATAGTAACGCTGCCCGGGGGGATTTCTTGGATAGGCTCCTAGCGGGAAGCGGCGTCGTTCAGGCGGGAGACAGCCTCGCGAGGATCAGGCGCGTCCCAGATCGCGCGGATCACCGCGATGCCATCCAGGCGCGGATGCTTCAGCACCCCAATGTTCTGGGCGTTGATGCCGCCCAACGCGAGAAGCCGCGGGCCGGACGGGGCTGTGTCGAGGAAGCGGTGCAATCGCGCGGCGCCCCAGGGCGCGCCCTTGCCGGGCGTGGCGAGGACGGGGGCGATGAGCAGTTGGTGGCAGCCGCTGCGCGCGACGGACTGATTCTCGTCATGAAGCGGGCGGGAGAGCGGCACGAGGCCTTCGAGAACATCCGGATATGCCTCCGGCGCGTGGAGGCCGCATCCGGCCGCCAGGGCGATGTCGAGACGGCCGCCCACCCACAACTCCACTTCTGGCGCCTCGTCGCGGCACCAGAGGGCGGCGTCGAGCAGCGCCCGCGCCTCCATCTCCTTTTCGCGGATGAGGAAGCCATCCACGCCGCTCCGCAGCACGGTGCGCCACTTCGCGGGATCCAAGCCGGTGCCGGGCGTGATGGCGAGGATGAACATCAGGCGAAGAGGGAGCGCAGAGCGTCCGGGTCGGCCTTGGGAAGGGCCAGCACCGGCAGGTTCTCCTCCACATGGACCACCCGGCCCATGCCGCAGAGGGCCGTCGTCACGCCCGGGCATGAGCGCGTGAACTGCAACGCGATCTGCGCAGCCGTCACACACCCAGGCAGCGCCTTCGCAAGGGTGCCGCGTTGGGCCTCCACGGAACCGAGGATGCGGGCCTGCAGCATGGAGGCGCTGGTCTGCACCGAGATCCCCAAGCCCTGCGCGGCTTCCAGCAAAGTTAGGCGCTGGCCGTCGAGTTCCTGTGTGGGTTCGGTGAACGCCTCCGGCATCCCGAGGTTCAGGGGCGCTTGCACCCAGCGGAAACCGTGGCGCGGGCCGCCGATGGATTCCGCGAGGTGCCAGAGCCGCGCGAGGTCGAGGTGGTTTTCCGCGCCGGGCGGCACTCGCAGGCCGTCCCAGGTGGCCACGCCGTAGAAACGGATCCTGCCTTCGGAGCGGAAACCCTCGCAGGCGTCGAAGGCCTTCGCGATGACGGCATAGAAGGCCTCGACACCCAGCGCGGGGAGCTGCTGCTCGGGGTTGTGCAGGTGGAAGAGGTCGATGGTCTCCAACCCCAGCGCGCGCCGCGAGACCTCCAGCTGGTGCGCGAGGTAGCACGGCGTCAGGGCGTGGCAGCCGTCCACCACCTCGTCATCGGCAAGGATGCCGGGCCCGCGCAGGACGCGGTCGAACCAGGCGCCGGGGCTCTCCCGCGTCTCGCCATCGGACATGGGCAGGTAGCCCGCCTTGGTGGAGATGAAGAACGACCCCCGCGGCAGGCCCGGCAGCACAGAGCCGAGAGCACGCTCCGAGCGGCCGCTCCGGTAATTGGCGGCCGTGTCGAAGGCTGTTCCGCCCAGCTCAAAGAAGCGCCTCGCGGCGGCGGCATAACCTTCATCCGCCGCCGCGGAGGGCGCGCCGAGATAAGTTCCGAAGCCGAGGCTCGAAGGCGTCATGCCTCCAGCCTACGCTCCTACATGTCCAGCTCTTCCTTCAGGCCCGTCTGGCCCATTTCCACGAGACGGTCCGAGGCGTGGCGGGCCCATTCGGAGTTCGGGTAGCTCTCCACCAGGCGCTGGTAGTAGTCCTTGGCCTGTTTGCGCCAGCCTTCGACCAGGGAGCCCGCCCAGGCGTTCTGGTCCTGGGCCACCTGCCTCTGCTGGTCCTTGTCGAGGTCGCGGAATGTGTCCTTGTCGCCGAACTTCTGGCTCAGCTCGCCCTTGCTCCAAGTCTCCAGCTCATCGGGCGTGATACCGCGCTGGCGGTAGGTCTCGCCCAGGTAGTAGTAGGCCCGCTCGCGGTCCACGAAGTCCGGGTAGGTCGCCATCAGGTTCGTGAGCCGCTGCTCCGCGCCAGGATAGTTGTAGCTGTTCACATAGAAGATGCCCACCACCAGATCGTGTTCCGCGACACGGCGCCAACACTGGGTGATGCGGTCCTTGGCCTCCAGCGCATAGGGGCTGCCGGGGGATTCGCGGAGGAGCTGGCTGAAGGCCTGGATGGCGGCCCGGGTCTCGGCCTGGTCGCGCTCGGCGCTGTCGATGGCCGCGTAGTGGCAGAGGGCGATCTGGTACAGCGCGTAGTCCCGGCGGGCATCGTTGGGGAAGTAGGTGAGGAAGCCCGCGTATTCCACCAGAGCCTCCGGATAGCTGGGGCTGCCCTGGAAGAAGAAACTGTCGCCCAGGAGCAGCTTGGCCTCGGGATAGGCCTTCGTGCCCGGCATGTTCGATTCGATGTAGCGCAGCATGGCGCGGGCGTCCGTGACCTTGCCCCGCTTCAGGAGGGCGCGCCCCTGATCCAGCAGCTGGTCCGAAGTCTCGCCGGCGTAGATGCCTGTTTTCGGTTTCTTGTGGCAGGCCAGGCCGCCTCCGAGGAGCAGGAGGCAGGCGAGGGGCAGGGCGAGGCGGGTCTTCATGCAAAATTCCTTTGACCTTCTAGCGTGGCAGAACTGGGCCGATCGTTCCCGCGGAACTGCCGGAACCGGGTCTCCAGCCAGGGTTCCACGAGGGCCTGGGCCTCCGCCCGGCGCCGGTCGTGGAAGATCTCGTGGCAGAAGCCCGGTAGCAGGTGGCGCTCCAGGAGGCCCGGCTCCACGGCGGACCAGAGGGCCTCGGACTTGTGCGGGTCCACCACGGTGTCCTCTCCTGCCTCCAGCAGGAGCATGGGTCGGGACAATTCCGCGCCGTAGGGCATCAGTTCGCGGCGCCCCTCGGCCAGCGCGGCGCTGAAGGCGGGCGTCGCCCACTTGTGGCAGAGCGGGTCCGCCCAGTAGCGCTGGACCAGCACGGGGTCCGAGCAGACCTTCGATTTGTCGCCGCCGATGTTGAGGCGCAGGTGGGGGGCGATCCAGTAGAGGAGGTGCCCCAGGATCTGGAGCGCCCGCGTGCCCTGGCGCAGGGCCACAGCAGGGCTGGAGAGGATGAGGCCGTCCAGTGTGTCCTGGTGCCAGAGCAGCGTGAGCAAGGCCACAAGGCCGCCGAAGCTGTGGGCCAGGACGATCTGGGGCAGCACGGGCAGGGGCGGCATGGGCACGCCGTCCACCACCCGCGGAGGCGCCCCGGCCCGGTCCGCGTCCGCCCGCCGTTCCTGCCGCAGGAAGAGGGCGAGATCCTCCGCGAAGGGGCGGATGCCGTTGGCGTCGCCGCGGGGCCCCTCGGAACGCCCGAACCCGCGCTGGTCCATACTGGACACGGCCCAGCCGAGATCGTGGAGCCATTTGGCCGTGTGGCGGTAGCGCTCGCCATGCTCGCCATAACCGTGGATGATCACCACTCGGCCCTTGGGCGCGGGGTGGTTCCAGCGCGCATAGGCCAGCTTGAAGCCGCCCTGGCCCGTGAGAGTCCCCCGTTCGGAGGGTTCGAGATCCTCCGGTATCAGTGCCGCGTCCGCCATCCGGTGAGGATACCGTGGCGACGGCTTAGGCCTGCCCCGGTAAAGTGGAAGATTGCCTCCCTGCATTCATAGGGGCGGGCCCGCAGGGGATGCATGGATTTCGAAAGCCTGGTCAGAGCCCGGAACGAGCTGGAGCCCCGCGTGGCGCAGCTGCACCGCCACCTGGACCCGGAACGGAAGGCGTTGGAGCTGGAACAGATCGAGGAGCGCACCCTGGCGCCCGGCTTCTGGGACGATCCCGACGGCGCCCGGCCCATCCTCAAGCAGCGTGGCGTCCTCGCGGGCGACATCGAGCTGGCGAAGAAGCTCGCGGGCGGCATGGACGATCTCTCTCTGGCCTTGGAACTGGCCAAGGAGGACAGCGGCATGCTGGGCGAGGCGGAGACGGTGGAAGGCCAGTTGCGCGCCACGGTGGAAGGCGCCGAACTGCGCATGATGCTCAGCGGCGAGCTGGACCAGAACAACGCCATCGTGAGCATCAGCGCGGGCGCGGGCGGCACCGAGAGCCAGGACTGGGCCGCCATGCTGCTGCGCATGTACCTGCGCTACTGCGAGTCCAAAGGTTGGAAGACCGAGATCATCGACCAGCAGGACGGCGAGGAGGCGGGCATCAAGGGCGCCACTTTCACGGTGGAGGCGCCCTACGCCTATGGCTATCTGCGCGCAGAGGCCGGCGTCCACCGTCTCGTGCGCATCAGCCCCTTCGATTCCGCCAAGCGGCGCCACACGAGTTTCGCCGCCGTGTATGTCTCGCCGGAGCTGGACGACACCATCAATGTGGAGATCCCTGAGAAGGATCTGAAGATCGATGTGTTCCGCGCCAGCGGCGCCGGCGGCCAGCACGTGAACCGCACCGAGTCCGCCGTGCGCTTCACCCACCTGCCCACGGGCATCGTCGTGAGCTGCCAGAACGAACGCAGCCAGATCAAGAACCGCGCGACGGCCATGAAGGTCTTGCAGGGCCGCCTCTACGAGCTGGAGCTGAAGAAGTTCGAGGAGCGCGTGGCGGCCGCCAGCGGCGAGAAGTCCGATGTGGCCTGGGGCAGCCAGATCCGCAGTTATGTTCTGCAGCCCTACCAGATGGTCAAGGACCACCGCACCGCCCACGAGACCAGCCAGACCCAGAAGGTGCTGGACGGCGACCTCGACGGCTTCATCCGCACGCAGCTGCTGGCGAAGACGCTCAAGACGGAAGGCTGATGCCGACCGCGGGCCTCCAGCCTCCGGCTTCTGGCCTCGAGCCTGGAAAGACGCATTGCGATCTTTGCCTCTCGCCCATCGCAGAGGGACGCGCGAAGCTCCTCCTTCATGGTGAGGGCTACGAGTTCTGCTGCCCCGGCTGCGCGCAGGTCTTCGAGATCCTCGGGCCCGAGGAAGCCAAGCGCCAGGGGCCGGGGATCAAGCAAGGCGCCGGGACTGGTGCAGGTGGCGAGCTGCCGCCAGGGCCCTATCTCGAAGTCTGGATGAAGGTGGAGGGCATCGCCTGCGGCTCCTGCGCGCCGCTGGTGGAGGGCCTGCTCCAGAGCCGCGATGGTGTCGTGAAGGCCGTGGTGGAGCCCATCTCCGAGACCGCCCAGGTACTCTACGCGCCCAGCCGCGTGAGCAAGGACGGTCTCCGGGAGCACCTGGGCCGCTACGGCTACGGCGCCAAGGAAGTGGACCAGCTGGATGACGAGATCCCCAGCGTCCACCAGGCGGTGCGGCTCGTGCTGGCCTTCGTCCTGGGCGCCAACGCCATGATGAACGCCATGGTGATGTACGCAGCCTTCGCGCGCGACAACGGCGCCAGCTGGTTCGCGGATCTCATCTTCGCGCAACGCATCTATGATCCGAACCCCATGCCGGGCGCCGTGCGCAACGCCTTCACGCTCATCACGGGCCTCTCGGCGCTGCCCGTGCTCTTCTACTGTGGCTGGCCCATCCTCGTGAACGGATGGCGGCGCCTGCGCCTGGGCAGCCCCAATGTGGACACGCTGGTCGGCTTCGGCGCCGTGATGGCCTTCGTCGTGAGCCTCTACACGGCCATCGTGCTGCACGCCCACCATGTCTACTTCGACACCGCCTCCATGCTCGTGGCGCTCCTCGTCATCGGCCGTTCGCTGGAAGGCGGCGCCAAGCGCAAGGCCAGCCGCGCCATCTCGGGCCTGCTACGCCTGGGCGCCAAGGGCGCGGAGAAATTCGCGGAGGGTGAATGGCGCCAGGTGGATCTCGCCACCGTCAGGCCCGGCGACCGGCTGCGCGTGAAGCTGGGTGAACGCATTCCGGTGGATGGCCGCGTGCTGGCGGGCACGGGTTGGGTGGACACCTCCACGCTCACGGGCGAGCCGCGGCCTGTGGAGGCGGGCCCCGATTCGGCCGTGCTGGCGGGCAGCCTCCTCACGCAGGGGACGCTCGAGATCGAGGCGGAGAAGGTGGGCAGCGACACGCTGCTCTCGCAGGTGGTGACGCGGGTCCGGAAGACGCTGGCGGCCAAGGCGCCCTTGCAGCAGCTGGCGGACCGCATCGCCGCCGGCTTCATCCCCATCGTCATCGCGGCGGCCCTCCTGGGCGGCTTCCTGGCGTACGCCCATCACGAGACGGCGGCCCAGGCGCTCATGGCGGGCGTGGCCGTGCTCGTGGTGGCCTGCCCCTGCGCGCTGGGCATCGCCACGCCCATGGTGCTGCTGGCGGCCGTCTCCGAATGCGCCAAGCGCGGCATCCTCCTGCGGGGCGGCGAAGTGCTGGAGCGGGCGCCGATGCTGAAGGCCATCGTCTTCGACAAGACAGGCACGCTCACCACGGGCCATCTGGAACTTCGCGGCGCGCGCTACGAGGGCATGGCTGAAGATGAAGCGCTGGCCCTGGCGGCGGCGCTGGAAGAGATCAGCACCCACCCGCTGGCCGAGCTGCTCTATCGCGAAGGTGCGGCGCGGGCGCGCGCGGCGGGACGCGTGTTGCCGGAGGTGGCGGATCGCGCGGTCCATCCGGGTCTTGGCGCGGAAGGCGTGAGAGATGGGAAGCGCCTCCGCATCGGGCGCCCGTCCTGGCTGAAGGAACTCGGCGTCACCGCGCCTTCGGCCTGGTGGGGAGGCGATGGCCTGGAAGGTTCGCTCGTGATGCTCGCCATCGGTGATCGCGCCGTGGCGCTGTGGGGGTTGGGTGACGCCGTGCGGCCCGAGGCCGCCATCGCCATCCGCGCCCTGCGCCGCCAGGGCGTGCAGCCCTGGCTCGTGAGCGGCGACCGGCTGGAGGCCTGCCTCGCCGTGGCCAAGGCTGCGGGCATCGACGCCGCCTGCGTGGTGGCCAGCGCCATGCCTGGCGAGAAGGCGGATAAGCTGGCGGAGCTGCAACGCGCGCTGGGCCCCACGGCCATGGTGGGTGATGGCGTGAATGACGCCGTGGCGCTGTCGCAGTCCGACCTCGGCATCGCCCTGGGCAGCGGCGCGTCCGTGGCGCTCGAGAGCGCGGCGGTGGTGCTCGTGCACCGCGACCTGCGCCGCATCCCGCTCTTCCTCAAGATCGCGCGGCTCTCGGTGAAGCGCATCCGCCAGAACCTGGGTTGGGCCTTCGGCTACAACGCGCTTCTGGTGCCGCTGGCCGTCGCGGGTTTCGTCCATCCCATCCTCGCGGCCGGGGCCATGATGGCGTCCAGCCTCAGTGTCATCCTCAACAGCGGCCGCAAGCTGGGGCTTGAAGCCAAGCGCCGCGATCTGGAACATGAAAGCCATGAACAGCTCGCCGCTTGACGCGCTCATCATCGGTGGCGGCCCCGCCGGGGCTTCGGCCGCTTGGGCGCTGGCGAAGGCCGGGCACCGGGTCCTCATCCTGGAAAAGGAGCGGCTCCCCCGCGTGAAGCCCTGTGGCGGCGGCGTGAGCCCGCAGATCGCCCAGTGGTTCGACTTCGATTTCAGCCCCGTCATCTCGAACCGCGTCACGCGCATGCGCTTCACCTGGAAGTGCGGCGAGGCCGTGGACGCGCCCATCGAGACGAAGGAGCCGCTGTGGATGGTGAAGCGTTCCGAGTTCGATCACTTCCTCGTGAAGCAGGCGATCTCGCGGGGCGCCGATCTGAGGGACGGCACGGCCGCGCTGGGCCTGCGCTTCGGGGACGGCGCCTGGACCGTGGAGACGGGCGAAGGCCCGATCCGCGCCCGCTACCTCATCGCGGCGGACGGCTCGAAGGGGCCCGCGGCGAAATGGCTGGGCTTCACGGATCGCAAGCGCCACATCGCAGGCGCGCTGGAGGCGGAGTTCCCCGGTCTGTCCTCCGAGCCGGATGTGGTGCACCTCGATTTCGGCACCGTGGCGAAAGGGTACGCCTGGAACTTCCCCAAAGGCGACGGCCAGGGGCTTGGTTTGGGCGCATTGCGGGGCAAGCAGGACAAGGATCTGAAGACGCTGCTCGCGGGCTACACGCAGAGCTTCGGTGTGGCGCTGGAGGCCTGCCACCTCATGGCCCATCCCATCCACTGCTGGGACGGCGACCAGGTGCTGCACACGCAGCACGCCGTGCTGGCGGGCGAGGCCGCCTGCGTGGTGGATCCCTTCACGGCCGAAGGCATCCGCCCCTCCATCTTCAGCGGCCTGCGGGCGGCGGAAGCTATTCGAGCGGCGCTGCGCGGCGAGGACCGAGCCCTGGAGGGCTACACCCGCGTCATGCAGGAACAGTGGGGTTCCGAGATGATCTGGGCCAAGCGGCTCTCGCAACTCTTCTTTGCTGCGCCTCGCCTGGGCTGGAAGGTGGTCGTGGGCACGCCCGGCAGCCCCCAGCGCATGGCCCAGATCCTCATCGGCGAAGCGAGCTACAGGCAGCACGCCGCGAGCGCGATCAGGAAATTGAGCTTCGGTTTCGCGGGGTAAGGGCTTATCCGCGAAGGGCCGCGAACAAGTGGTTTGCGCGATCTTTTCATTCTTCTTCGCGGGAAAGCTTCTATTCCGCCTTCTCCGCCTCTTCCATCCCCAGCTCGACCCGCTCGTCCTTGGGGAGGCGCCAGTGCCAGCGGCCGGTCACGCGGTCGAAGAGGTCGAAGCAGCAGAGCCAGTTCAGGAGGCCCGCGATCATCACATAGGTGGCGCCGTATTCCTGGGTGAGGTTGCGGATGGGCTCGGCGCCAGTTCCGCCGAAGGCCCAGGCGAAGACGCTGTAGACGGGCCCCATGCCGGCCGTGCCGAGGGCGCTGAGGCTCTGCAGCCAGGAGCCCGGCGTGAGCACATAGACGCCGCCGTGGATGCCATCCACCGCCCCGAACTGGAGCTGCAGCGCGCCCAAGAGGAGGAACACCACCCACACCGCGAAGAAGGCCTTGGCGCGCCCCTTCTGCCCGATGGACCAGTAGCCCCAGCCAGGAATCAGCCATTGGAGCAGCAACGGCTTCCAGGCGGCCTTCAGGGCCTTCTTGCCCCGGAGCAGGGCGGGAATCGCGGGCTTCACGGTCTCGCTCATGCTTCCAGCCTAACGTGAAAGAGGGGCCCCTTGCGGGGCCCCTCTCCTCCATGGCAGGGCCGGGACTTGAATCAGAACTGGAACTTCACACCGAAGCGGAAGCGGCGGCCTTCAAGCCAGCTGTTCTCGACGGTAGGAGCACCGCCAATGACTGCAGCGTTGGGTCCATATGAAGTGTTCGGGCCACCGGAGAACTGCAGGGTGGCGAACTGGTTGATGCCCGTGGCCGCCCGGGAGTTGAGGAGGTTGAAGATGTCCACCGAAGGCATGAGGCGCATCTTGCCGCCCAGGTTGATGGCGTAGTCTAGGTGCATATCAGTGGTGGTGATGGAGGGCGAATTGCCGAACTGACCTACCTGTTGCTGATAGGGCGTGTTGTTCCCATAGCCCAAAGGATCACCATAGCCACCGGGGTAGGCACCGTTGTCGTAACGGCTGAGGGGCGTACCAGTCTGATAGCTCCAGTTGAAGCCCAGGTTCAAATCGCCGCCAATAACCGTGAAGCGATGGCTGTACTGGAGCTTGGCCACATTGGTGTGGTTCAGAGATTGCAAGCCATAGCCATTATAGGCGTAGGAGTCACCCGAGGCGGTGATGTTGCCATCCTCCTGCCCATTGGAGGCCGTCACCACCCCTTCATACCAGCCATAAATGCGGCTTAGAGTGTAGTTGAAGCTGAAGTAATCCCTATCGGTACGCTTGTCGAGTGAGAGGATCACACCTTCATAGGTGTTGGTGAAAGTGGGGAAGCCTGTGGCGCCGACGGAGTAGGTAGTACCCGCGTCCGGACTGACTGAGGTCTGGGTCCAGGTCACGCTCGGCCCAGGATTCCACCAGATGGCGTGGCCATCGGCACTGTAGGGCGCATTCGTGGATGTGTTGAGGATGACGGAATCCTCAATGGGGTTCTTCAGGTGGCGATAGGTGGCATGGACCCCAGCTGTCCAGCCGCTCTCAAAGGTGTGGTCCACACCCAATGTCACCTCATCACGCTGGGGGAGGCGGATGTCCTTCGCGACAGGATCGTAGCTGAAGGGGGTGGAATAATCGTTTAACCCGGACTGGGGGCCAGTGATGGCGTAAGCGCCATTGGCCTGGTTGTATGTGAAGTTGCCGTCACCAACATAATAAATGTGGTCCAGGTAGGTTTCAGGCGCCCAAGTGCGGTAGGCGGCACGCTGGGGGATCTTCTCGTAATAGCGGGCATAGCTGCCCGAAACCTTGGTCTTGCCATCGTTGTTCATATCCCAGGTGAACCCCAAGCGAGGCTGGGTCTGCTTGCCGACATCATTGAACTTAACAAAGGCGACACCCTTGTAGTCATCCTGCTCCTGGGACTCATAACGGAACCCATAGATCAGCCGCAACCCAGGCATCACCTCCCAGTTGTCCTGAGCGTAAACAGCATTAAATTTGGCTTTGACCGTGGCCCCACCCCGGAACTCGATACGATCGAGGCGCCAATTGCCTGGACCCCACGCCTGGATTTGGTCCTGGAAGGTGCCAGAGGTGGCATCGTGCTGGGTGTAGTCGGACTCCAAATGAGACACGCCGAACTTCATGCTATGGGTGCCCCAGAACACACCCAGGCTCATGCTCGCCTGTTTGGAAACGACCTTGACCTCAGGAGAGTAACCACCGGTTCCGCCATAAATGAACGCGGGCTGAGTTGAAGTCAAGTTTGCCCCGGGATATCCGGGCTGGGTACCAGGTCCGTTAACATACCAAGCATAGTCATCAACCTGAGTGATATTACCGCTTGCCGGATTATTTTTCGTATCCAGGGATACATAGCCGAGTTTGGCGGAGAAGACCACTGAGGGATTGATGGTCCAGTCATAGTTCAGGTTGGTGCTGATGTTCTTCGTGGTGGAATCCACGCCGATGTTGGCCCTACCTGCCGGGTAAGGATACTGCGCGCCCGCAGTAAACTTCTCGGAGTTGTAGTTGGCAAACCAAGTTAGCTGCATGTCCTGACTGAGATACCAGTTGAGCTTGGACACCACCTGGATTGGGTTGTCTTTAGGCTTATCGCTGGTAAGACCGCCACTGGCGGTTCCGGAATCCAGGTTGGTCGTCGAGACGCCCTGGGTGTACTGCGAATCCGCACCGATGAAGTAGAAAAGCTTGTCCTTGATGATGGCCCCGCCCACCTCGAACCCGATATCATAGCGGGTGCTATCTTCCGCTGGAGATTCCTGGAAGAAGTCGTTCTTCTTCAGGCCCGCGTGGATGCCGATGGCATCCCAGGAAGCCCAGGCGGACCCCTTGAAATCATTGGACCCAGACTTGGTGATGGCGTTGATCACGCCGCCTAAGGCGCTGTACTCAGGAGCGAACCCCCCTGTCTGGATCTGCACCTGGTCAATGAAGTCGGTCTTCAGCGAGGCGCCCTGCGTGCCGAACTGGTAATTGGTGGTGTCAAGACCGTCCACATAGTAGCTGTTCTCGGCCGCCGAGGCGCCGGACATGGAAGGCGAGTTGGCCTGGAAGCCGCCCTGGGCCACGCCCGGGGAGAAGAAAGCCACACCGCTGAAATCACGGCCTCGATCACTGTTCGGAATAGCAGCGATCTCCTCCATGTTGAGGGTTTGGCCGACCGCCGTGGATGTCGTATCCACGACCTGTGTTCGGCCGAACACTTCGACCGTGGCCAAGCCAACTTTCGGAAGTTTGAAGCTCATCGCGCGGTTGTCGTTCGGAGACACCGTCACCGAGGCGGATTGCATCTGGAAGCCGTCACTGGAAACCTTGATCGTCCAGGTCCCAGGGTTGAGCAGGCCCAAGCGGAAGGAGCCGTCAGCTCCGGTGACGATGGTGCGGGTCACTTGTGAGGAGGAGAGCGTGACAGAGGCGCCAGCAAGCGGGGCGCCAGCCTCGTCGAGGACGATGCCACTGACGCTACCTGTTGTGCTTGAGCTCTGCGCGTAGAGCGCGGACCCGGCCACGAGCGCCAGCGCTGTGAAGCCGAGCCTTGAAAACGCACGATTCATGGAGTTACCCCAAAAGAGAAAGGCCTGCGGGATCGCCCGCAAGAGTTGGAAGAAGAGCTGAGCTAGGCCGTCCGGAAAAAATGTTGGACGGCGGATGGAGCGGGGCGACGCCAAAGCCCCTCTCCGGTGTTTCGAAACCCGTTTGTCGCTTCGGCCCTGAACTTGCCTTGAACCCTGCAGGTCCCAGGCAACGCGGGCGGAGTTGGTAAAGATCGGGCAGGGACGAGAATCCATTTGAAACCTGCCTAGGCGGGCAGGCAATTGTTATGTGACTTCGGCATGTTCACAGAATGTCATGCTCCGTTCTTGGTACACCCAGATACCTAGTATGTATATGTAACACTTGTATTAAAGGGGCATATTTTTTACCTTCAAACAGCAATTCAGAAGCTTCGCTGTCGGACGCTGCTCTACAGCGTCCGACAGCGAAGCTTCTGGCACAAAACAAAAGAGGCCCGAAGGCCCCTTTTGCAGAGTCCGCCAGCAGCTGGTTAATCCGTGGCGAAAGGCAGCAGCGCGATGTTGCGGGAGCGCTTGATGGCTTCGACGAGCGCGCGCTGGTGGACGGCGCACACGCCGCTGGTGCGGCGGGGGAGGACTTTGCCGCGCTCGGGCGTGAAGGCCGAGAGCGTCTTGGTGTCCTTGTAGTCGATGTAGGGCAGCTTCTCGACGCAGAACTTGCAGAACTTCGAGCGGCGGCCCGAAAACGATTTCTTCTTCTTCGGCTTGCCCTTGGCGGCTTTAGAGCGCTTCATCACGACACCTCTTCAGGAGCGCGGTCCTTGATACCGGCGGCGGCCTTGCGCTTGGACTCGCGGTCGAAGCGCTGCTTGGAGCGGGCGGCGGCCTTCTCCAGCCCGTCCATGCGGACGGACAGGTACTTGATCACGGACTCGTGGTTCCGGAAGCGGCGCTCCAGCTCCGCCACCAGCTTGTTGTCAGCGTCCATCTCGAAGAGCGTGTAGTAGCCCTCGCTGAACTTCTGCACTTCGTAGGCCAGCTTGCGGCGGCCCCATTTGTCGGTCTTGATCAGCTCACCGCCCTGTTCGGCGATGATCCCCTCGAAGAACTTGACGAGCTCGTCAGCCTGTTCCTCGGTCAAGGTCGGGGAGGCGATGAAGATGGTCTCGTAGCGACGCATCGTTCCTCCTTGTGGATGTGAAGCCCCCGCATGGCGGGAGCAAGGAGGCACCGCGGGGAGCAGCTGCTCCACGGGCGCGAAGGATCAGTTTGGCCCGGAAAGGCTTGAGGCTCAAGGCGAAAGTCCCATCCAGAAGGTCTCCGCATTGACCTGGTTGGGCAGCGTGGCGGCGTCTTCCGTCCCAGCCAACAGCTCCAGGAACCGCCCGAAGGGCCCGTCCAGGGCCTCGATGCGGTCCCATTCGGCGTCCGTCCACTGTCCCAGGACGAAATCCGCCAGGGGGCGCTCGAAGGGGCCGATGCCCAGGCGGAGGCGAGGCAGGGGGCTGTCGTCCAAGGCCTCCTGCACGGAGCGGACGCCGTTGTGGCCGCCGTGGGAGCCTTCGAGGCGGAAGCGGCTCGCGCCCAAGGGCAGATCTTTGTCGTCGTAGAGGAGGACGAAGCGGGCCGGGTCCAGGCCTGCCTTCACGCCTTCCGCGCAGGCCAGCCCCGAGAGATTCATGTAGGTGGCGGGCACCAGGGCCTGGAGCCGGTCACCAAGGCTGTATAGCGTGCCGCTGGGCAGCTTCCTCAGCACCGTTGTCTTGAGACCTTTGGCCTCCATCCAGCGGAGGAGCGCCAGCCGCCCTAGGTTGTGGCGGGTATGGGCGTATGCCTCTCCGGGGTTGCCGAGGGGGATCAGGGTCCACATGGATCAGGCTCCGGGAAAGGAAAGGCCCCGCATGGCGGGGCCTTTCCTGGAATTCCGGCGAAAAGACTACTTCTTCTCTTCCTTCTTGCCCTTGGCGGCCACGACGACGGGCTCGGCGGGGGCCACGGCGCCTTCAGCGGCGACGGGAGCCTCCTCCTCGGCGACCTTGGCGTGGATGGCGCACACGACCTCATGGGCGTCGCCCATGATCGTCAGCGTGGAGGCCAGGCCCAGCTGGTCGAAGCGCACGGAGTCGCCGACCTTCAGGTTCTCCACATTCACATCGATGTGGGCGGGGATGAGGTTGGGGAGGCACTCGATCTCGATGTGGCGGTGGACGAAGTCCAGCATGCCGCCCTGGGTCTTCACGCCGTAGGGCACGCCGATGATCTTCACGGGCACCTTGACGCGGATCTTGTGGGTGGGGTCCACGCGCAGGAAGTCGATGTGGCGCAGGCGGCCGGTGACGGCGTGGCGCTGCACATCCTTGATGACCACATGGCGCTTGATGTCAGTGCCTTCGCGCTGCATGTAGACCACGGAATTCAGGCCGGTCTCGGAGGCGATGACCTTGGCCGCGACCTTGGGGCTGATGGCGATGGCGACGGGCGGCTCGCCCAGGCCGTAGACGACGGCGGGGATCATCCCGTTCTTGCGGAGCTGCTTGCTGGCGGCCTTGCCCAGGGTCTCGCGCTTGGAAACGATGATGGTTTCTTCGGACATGTGTTCCTCCTACCTGGCGGGCCGGGTCGAATGACGAACGGCGCGCGCCCTCTCGTTGGCAGCCTTCCCCCATGGAAGGCAGAAGGACCAGTGTCCCAGAAAAGCCCCTGAATTCAAGGCGGATCTGGCGAGGGAACCCCTGTTCACACACCCGTCACGGGGGTCTGCGAGGCTACTCTGATGGCAAAGGCCTCCATGCGCATCGCCGCTCTCGATATCGGATCCAACTCCATCCACCTGGTGGTGGTGGAGGCCGAAGGCTTGGAGGCGGTGCGCGTCCTGGCCCGGGAGAAGGCCATGGTGGGTCTCGCCCAGGGCTTGGCCGTCTCCGGCCGCATCGGGGACGAGGCGTACCAGGCCGGCCTGAAGGCCCTCTCGCGCATGAAGGCCGCCATGGACGGCTTCGCCTGCGACCGGGTGCTGGCCTTCGGCACCGCCACGCTGCGGGACGCGGCCAATGCGGGCGATTTCCTGGAGGCGGCGCGCAAGCTGGGCATCGAGATCCAGGTCATCTCCGGCGAGGAGGAGGCCCGGCTCATCCACCTGGCCGTGGCCCAGGCCTATCCCTTCCCCCACGGCGCCGTGGTCCTCGTGGACATCGGCGGCGCCTCCACGGAACTCACCTGGGTGGAGGACGGCCACGCGCGGGCCTCCTGCTCCCTGCCCTGGGGCCTGCAGCGGCTGGCGGACACGCTGACGACGGCGGACCCGCCGGATCTGAAGGACTACGAGCGGACCCGCAAGGCCATGCGGGGCTTCCTCAAGGCGGCGGAGCGTAGCCTGCCTGAGGGGCTTCCAGCAGCCACCTGGATGCTTGGCACCAGCGGCACGCTGGAAGATCTCGCCAAGGCGGCGGGCGGTTCCGACATCGCCACCCGCGGGCAGATGAAGGCCCTCCGCGCCCGCCTCTGGGATTGCCCCGCCAAGCGTCGCTGCGCCCGGCTCTCCACCGTGCCGCCGCGCCGCGCGGCCATCCTCCACATCGGCGCCCTGTGGGCGGAACTGCTCCTGGCCTGGACCGGCGCGGACGCGCTGAGGCACCTGCCCGTGGGCCTTCGCGAAGGCATGGTGTGGGAGGCGCTGCGCCACGGCGGGCGGTTGTTGCCTCCTCTGCAGGAGCGGCGCTGGAGCTCGGTGGAGACGCTGGCCGCGCGCACGGACCCCGACCCCGCCCATACGGCCCATGTGCAGGAGGTGGCGGACCGGCTCTTCCTGGATCTCCAGCCCGCCTTCGAGCTGGGCGAGCAGGAGCGCGAGTGGCTGGCCTGCGCCGCGCGGCTCCACGACATCGGCTTCGCCATCGCGGAGCGGAACCACCACAAGCACGGCGCCTACATGGTCCAGCACGGCGATCTCAAAGGGTTCTGGCCGGAGGAGCTGGCCATCCTTTCGCAGGTCGTCCGCCACCACCGTGGCAAGGATCCGGACCCCGCCCGGCACGAGGCCTTCGCGGCCTTGGCGCCCTGGCACCAGGCCGTGGTGCAGAAGCTCGCGGCCATCCTCCGCGTGGCGGACGCCCTGGATCGCCGCCGGGACCAGCGCATCCGCAAAGCGGCGCTCCACATCAATGACGGGGACATGACGCTCACGGCCCAGGGCGCGGCCGGCTTCCAGGATTTCGATGCCGAGCGCGAGGCTGTGGCGGACAAGGGCCGGCTGCTGGAGCGCCTCCTGGGCCGCAAGCTGCGCATGCGGGTGATGAAGGCGGCCGCACCTCCGAAGGAAGCGAATCCATGACCCGCCGCATGCCGCTGCCCGACCAGCTCCTCAACCGCGAGCTGAGCTGGCTGGATTTCAACGCCCGCGTCATGGAGGAGGCCGAAGATCCGTCGGTGCCGCTGCTGGAGCGCGTGAAGTTCCTCTCCATCGTGAGCCACAACTGGGACGAGTTCTTCTCCGTCCGCGTGGCCGGCATCTGGCGGCAGATCGATGCGGGCATCTCCGCGCCGGGGCCTGACGGCCTCACGCCGAGGCAGCTGCTCTCCCGAGTCTCCGACCGCATCCACGCCTACAGCGCGCGGCAGCACAAACTCTTCGACGAGGTGCTGAGGCCCTTGCTGGAGGAGGAGGGCGTCCGCCTGCGGCGACCCGATGAGCTGGACGAGGCCCAGCGGATTTTCGTGGAAGACCATTTCCATTCGACGCTCCTACCGCTCATCACGCCCCTGGCGGTGGACACGGGCCATCCCTTCCCGCGCCTCTCCTCGGAAGCGCTGGTGCTGGCGGCGGAGCTGGAGGCGGGCGACGCCGCGCGGGGCGAGGGCTTGCCGGTCTCCGAGCTGGCCTTCATCCCCGTGCCCCTGGCCGTGGCGCCGCGCTTCCTACGTGTGCCCTCGGAACCCGGGACCTTCCTCTTCGTGAGCCTGGAGGATGTCCTCCGCGCGCACCTGGACGCCCTCTTCCTGGGTTACGCGGTGAAGAGCTGCCACGCCATCCGCGTCACGCGGGACGCGGACCTGCCGCTGGAAGAGGACCCCGAGGAAGACCTCCTCAAGACCATCGAGGAGAGCCTGCGGGACCGCCGCCGCGGCGCCGTGGTGCGGCTCCAGTTCGAGCGCGGCCTGCCGGAGCCGCTGCTGGAGGTGCTCCGCGAAGAGCTGGAGCTGGCGCCGGAGGATCTCTATCCCACGGACGGCTTCGCGGCCTTCTCGGACCTCATGCAGCTCGTGCCGCAGGTGGACCTGCCCCAGCTCAAGGATGTGCTGCTGGCGCCTCTCCCCGTGCCGGAGCTGGAGGCCGCGGGTTCCATCTTCGAAGCCCTGCAGCGGGGCGATGTGCTGGTCCAGCATCCTTACCAGAGCTTCGACGACTCCGTGATCCGCTTCGTGCGCGAGGCGGCGGAGGACCCCAAGGTGCTGGCCATCAAGGTGACGCTCTACCGCACGAGCGCCACGAGCCCCATCGCGCGCGCGCTGGAGCGGGCCGCGGAGCGGGGCAAGCAGGTGGCGGCCATCGTGGAGCTGCGGGCCCGCTTCGACGAGGCAGCCAACATCGCCTGGGCCCGGCGCCTGGAGAAGGCGGGCGTCCATGTGGTCTACGGCCTCCCCGGCTTCAAGACACACCTCAAGGCCTGCCTCGCGGTGCGGCAGGAGGGCGACCGCATCCGCCGCTACTGCCACATCGGCACGGGCAACTACAGCGAGGGCACGGCGCGGCTCTACACGGACCTAGGCCTCCTCACGGCGGATCCGGAGCTGGGCGAGGAGATCTCGCGGGTTTTCAACCTGCTCACGGGCTACACGCGCACCGGCACGCTCAAGCGCCTGTTGCTGGCGCCCCAGGGCCTGCGCCAGGGCCTCCTCGCGCGCATCGAGCGGGAGCGGGAGCACGCGCGGGAAGGACGGCCCGCGCGGATCCTCTTCAAGATGAACGCGCTGGTGGATCCGCCCATGATCCAGGCGCTCTATGACGCGTCCAGCGACGGCGTGAAGGTGGATCTCATCGTGCGCGGCATTTGCTGCCTCAAGCCCGGCGTGCCGGGGCTCAGCGACAACATCCGCGTGGTGAGCATCCTGGACCGCTTCCTGGAGCACGCCCGCGTCTACCACTTCGCCGGGGGCGGCGCGCCGGAGACTTTCCTCTCGAGCGCGGATCTCATGCCCCGCAACCTGGACCACCGTATGGAACTGGCTTTCCCCGTGCTCGACCCGGCCCTGGCGGGCGAGGTGGCAGAGCTGCTGGAGCTGCAGCTGAAGGACACGGTGAAGGGCCGCGTCTTGGGCCCCGAAGGCCAGGTCCTGCGCCGGGGCCTGGAGCCCGGCCCGGCTCTCCGCAGCCAGATCCGCACCTACGAGCTGGCCCTGCGCCGCAGCGCGTCGGCACCCACGCGGCGCCTGCCTTGATCTTCATCGGGAGCCGGTCCGGGCCGCCTATGCGAAACTGGAGGGCTGGAGCCGGATCATGGATAAAAAGGTCAGCCGCGCCTCGCTCTTCGACACCCTGAACGCCTACCAGGTGCCGGGCACCAGCGCCACGCTCGTGGCTCTGAAGGCCGTGAAGGGTCTGGATGTGGACGGCGGCAAAATCACCGTCCGCCTCCAGATGCTGGACGCCTACCAGGACCGCGAGGCCGAGATCCGCAAGGCCATCGCGCAGCGCATCGGGTCCGTGGACGGGGTGGAATCCGTGACGGTGGAGATCGCCTGGGATAAGACGCCCCAGGTGGAGTTCAAGAACCTGCTGGGCGGCGTCAAGCACGCCATCGTTGTGGGCAGCGGCAAGGGGGGCGTGGGCAAGAGCACCGTGGCCGCGAATCTCGCCGTGGCCGCGGCCAAGCTGGGCCTCAAGGTGGGCTTGCTGGACGCGGACCTCTACGGCCCCTCCATGGGCATGATGTTCGGCGTGGGCCCCGATGAAGGTCCCGAGGGCACGCCAGAAGGCAAGATCCGCCCCGTGGAGAAGTACGGCATCAAGCTCATGTCCATGGGCTTCCTCATCGACGAGGACAAGCCCGTCATCTGGCGCGGCCCCATGCTCAACAAGGCGCTGCAGCAGTTCCTGGGCGACGTGCTCTGGGGCGACCTGGACATCCTCTTCATCGACCTTCCGCCGGGCACGGGCGACATCCAGATCAGCCTCATCCAGAACGCCAAGGTGGGCGGCGCCATCGTCGTGAGCACGCCGCAGGATGTGGCTTTCCTGGACGCCAAGAAGGCCATCGGCATGTTCACGACCGTGAAGGTGCCCATCACGGGCGTCATCGAGAACATGAGCAGCTTCCTCTGCCCCGGCTGCGGCAAGGAGACCCAGATCTTCGGCCACGGCGGCGTGAAGGCCGCGGCGGCGCGCATGGAGCTGCCCTTCCTGGGCGAGATCCCCATCGACCTGGGTATCCGCGAAGGCGGCGACAACGGCAAACCGCTGGTGGAAGCCCACCCGGACAGTCCCCAGTCCAAGACCTTCCTGGAGATGGCAGGCAAGCTGAAGGCGCAGTTCGCGCTCTGACCGTCTAGAATTCCGGGCATGCCCTCTCCGAAGCTGCCCGAAGTCCTGGCCCCCGATCTGATGGAGCGGGTGCGGGCGCGTTTCGAGCATTGGCCCGTCACGGAAGGCCTGGGACTGACGGTGGAGGAGCTCGCGCCGGGCCGCGCGCGCATCCGCCTGCCGCTTTCGCCGAAGGTGCAGAACGGGCCGCGGGGCAACATGAACGGCGGCTGGCTCGCGAACATCGCCGACATGGCCTGCGCCTTCGCGCTCTGCACGGCCTTTGACGGCCTCATGCCCTTCGCCACCTCGGACCTGCACTACCGCTACCTGGAGCCCGCCTATGGCGCTGTCGTGGTGGAGGCCATGGTGGTGCGGTTCTCCAAGAGCACGGCCGTCATCGAGTGCCGTCTCACCAGCGGCGATGCGCTGATCGGATTCGCCACTTCCAACTTCGCCATCAAGCCGAATCTCCGGGGATAGCCGCGATGGCCTACCGCATCCGCTCCGCGCCGCCCACCCAGCGTCTGGCCCACGCGCTGGAGCTGCTGCTGGTGGTGGCCATGGCGGGCGCCGTGGGCTACCACTGGCTCGCCCACATCGGCTGGGTAGACGCCTTCTACATGTCCATCACCACGCTCTTCACGGTGGGATTCAAGGAGATGGGCGATGTGACAACGGCCACCAAGCTCTTCACCATCTTCTACTTGGTGTTGGGCCTGGGCATCGCCACTTACGCGGTCTCGAATCTCACGGCCCTCATCGTCGAGGGCGATCTGCAGGGCTATCTCAGGGAGCGGCGCATGGAGAAGCGGATGGAAGGCATCGGAGGCCACATCATCGTCTGCGGCCTGGGCAAGATGGGCTTCCAGGCGGCCTGGGAGCTGAAGCAGGCGGGCGTGCCCTTCGTCATCGTGGAGGCGGACGAGACCAAGGGCCGCACGAACCCGCGCATGCAGGACGAGATCATCCTGAACGGCAACGCGCTCAACGAGCATGTGCTGGAGAAGGCGGGCATCCGCCGCGCGAAGGGGCTCATCAGCGCGCTGGCCAGCGACGCGGACAATGTGCTGGTGGTGCTCATGGCGCGGCAGATGAACCCGAGCATGCCCATCGTGGCGCGCAATGCCAAGCTGGGGACGGAGCGACAGCTGAAGGCGGCGGGCGCCACCCATATCGTGAGTCCCTACGAGATCGGCGGGCGCCGCATGGCGGGGCTGCTGCTGAACCCGGATGTCATGCGCTTCTTCGATGTGGTGCTGGACCAGGACCAAGTGGAGCTGGGCATGGAGCGCATCCTCATCCACCCCGCGTCCAAGCTCGTGGGCCTCACCATGCGCGAGGCGCGCCTGCGCGACGCGACTGGCGTGCTGGTGGTGGGTATCCAGCGAGGACAGGAGAAACTGAAGTTCAACCCCCAGGGCGGCGAGCGGTTCCTGGAAGGCGATGTGGTGCTGACCATGGGCCCGGCCTCTGGCCTCAAGATCTTTCTGGATCTCGCGAAAGGCGAGGACGCGGGCCTGCGTCCGGTCTAAGCCAGCATCCAGGAGCCCGACTCTGGCCGCACGGGATCCGGCAGATCGCTTTCTTTGAAGCTGAAGTGGCTGGCGTTCCAGCTGCCGCAGCTTCCGCAGCGGTCCTCATAGTCGGCGGTCTTGTGGGCGCAGACGGCGCATTCGAAGCGCAGCTTGAGCGTGCCCAGGTTGCGCAGAAGCTGCCGGTACTCGTTCAGGGCCGCCTCGCTTCGCCCGCGCCGCGCATGGATCTTGGCCATGAAGAAGAACAGCATGGGGCTGTAGACGACCTGGCTCTTCACCTCCTGGAAGATGTCCAGGGCCTCATCGAGGATCTCGAGCCGGTAGAGCATCTTGCCCAGGAAGAACTTGGCCATCGCCTCGTGTTCGCTGGTGGCGGCCACGCGGCGGAGGACGGCGATGCCGTTCTCGGGCAGGCCCAACTGGATGTAGTAGTCCTCGACCTCTTGGAGCAGGGCGCCCTCGCTGGTGGCGCGGAACCCCTCCAGCCAGATCTCGATTCCCTGGGCCTCTTGGTCCTGGAGGATCATGCACCTGCCCAGGTAGAGGTAGGCGGGCACGAAGCTGGGATCTTCTTTCAGCAGGGCCTGGAAGGTCTGGGCGGCCTCCTTGAATTGGTCCGCCTCCACCTTCTGGAGGCCCACCTGGTACTGGAGGGCCATGCCCTGCGCGCGTTCGGCCTGGCTCAGTTCCGAGGGGAACTGGGCCGCGAGACGCTTGTGGGTTTCGAGGGCCTCGTCCCAACGCTGGGCTTCCAGATGAAGAGCGCGCAGGCGGCGCAGGGCGCGGAGGGCCTGCTTCGGCTGGTCGGAAGCGAGCTGGCGCAGCACGGCGGCGGCGCCATCGGGATCGCGCAGGGCCTGGCGCGCCTCCGCGAGCAGGTAGCGGGGCTCCGCGTGGTCAGGATGGGTCTCGCAGGCATGGGCCAGCTGGAGCGCGGCGGCCTGCGGATCGCCTTCGCGGAGAAGGCAGTCGCCCAGGAGCGTCATGGCTTCGGAATGGTCCGCGCGCTGATCGAGGATGCCTCGCAGGATCGCTTCCGCCTCCTTCGGCAGGCCGTGGGCCATGAGGTCGCGGGCGTCTTGCACCTGCTCCGAAAGGCGGCGGCCCAGGCGGGTGGCGGCGGAGGCGTTCAGGCCCTTGATGGCCTGGCGGATCTCCATGATGAGGGCCCAGATGAAGTTGAGGATGAAACCGATGAGGAACGAGATGAGGATGACCGTCTGGACCTTGACGCCCTCGCCCCGGATGATCATGTCCTGCACCAGCACATCGTGGTTGGTGGTGTAGACATGGGCGGCCATCACCAGGAGGATGGCGATGGCGATGAAGAAGATGACATTCACCAGGCGCATGGGCACTCCGGGAGATTCGTCTCAGGATGCCAGAAAGCCCCGCGCGCTTAGGCGCGATCCATCTCTTCCTTCTTCGCCCTTCGGGCTCAGACCTCTCCCTCTAGCAGTTTGGAGTAGTGGAGGTCACGCTCCCCCGGACCTGTTCATCTGCTCCATCTCCTCTTTCGCCGCTTTCTTCGCCCTCCAGGCTCAGATCTCACCCCCGGAGAGCCTGTCTTGCATCGAATCAGGCCCCTGCGGCCTTATCCATTTCTTCCTTTGCCGCTTTGAGGTCACCCCACACGGCGCGGCGCACATCCTGGGTGTATTGGCGGAGCACATAGGCGGGGTGGAAGGTGGGCATCACGGGGATGGAACGGCCGCCGGTCTCGATGCGCTTCCACTGCCCGCGCACCTTGGTTATGCCCTCCTTCAGCCCCACGAGCTCCCGTAGCGGTGTGGCGCCCAGGGTGACGATGACCTTGGGCCGGATGAGCTCGATCTGGCGGCGCAGGTAGCCCAGGCAGGCCGCGGCCTCTTCTGGCGCGGGCGTGCGGTTGTCCGGCGGCCGGCACTTCACCACATTCGCGATGTAGACCTCCTGCCGCGAGAGGCCGATGGCGCCGATCATCTTGTCCAGCAGCTCTCCTGCCTTGCCCACGAAGGGGCGGCCCTGGAGGTCTTCATCCCGGCCGGGGCCCTCGCCGATGAACATGAGCCCCGCGCGCGGGTCGCCTTCACCGAAGACGAAATTGAGGCGGCCGGGTCCCAGGGCGCACTTGAGGCAGCCGCGGATGGCCGCTTCCAGCTCCGCCAGAGAGGCCGACCCGGCCACCGCAGCATCCGGCGGGCAGCCGATTGGATCGGTAGGAGGAACGTATCCGGCTTCCGGCTTCCGGCTTCCGGCTTCCGGTCTCGACAGCCGGGCTGGAGGCTGGGGGCTGTCCCAAGATCCAGGAGGACGCACGCGTTCTCCTGGGGAGGCTGGGGGCGAGATGACTGGAAGTGTCTGTACCGCACCAGGTTCAACCATTTCCGGGCGCACCAGCCCCATCACCCCGAGTTCCTTCAGGGTGTCCCGCCAGGCCTCCAGGGGGGTCGCCATCCTTTGAGCCTAACAACTCTTTGGAACCTCCTGCCTCCGGCCTGCATCCTGGAGGTTGGAGACCTTGATGGGCGAGACCACCCTCTCCGGAGACAACACGCAGGACGGCCAGCCGACCCCTTTTGGGAGCCGGGAGACTTTCCACGCGGCTTTCGCGGAGGTCTACCCGCGCCTGGTGAGCTACGCCCGGCGCTATGGGGCCACCTATCCGGAGGACATCGCCCAGGAGGCGTTCGTGATCCTCATGCAGCGCGCAGTCCCGGTGGAGCATCCCACGGCCTTCCTCTATGGCACCGTGAGGACCCTCGCGCTCACGGAACGGCGCCCCATGAAGAACCAGAACCTCAGCCTCGAAGTGGTGATGGAGCCCGGCCATTCCGGCACCTCGGCCTTCGACCAGGTCCTGAGCCGTGAGGTGCGGGAGCGCATGAAGCTCCTCAGCCCCACCTTCCGCGAGGCCCTGTGGCTCTTCGTCGTGGAGGGCCTGGCCATCAAAGAGATCTCCGAAATCCTGTCCATCCCTGAGGCCACCGTGAAAACCCGGATCCACCGGGCCAAGGTGCAGCTCAAGGAGCAACTCAATCCCCCCGCCGGTGGAGGCGTGCATGTCCTGGTCTGATCCCGCGCGCAGGTTCGAACCTGCAGAGGATGTCGAACTGAGGTCCGAGCTGCGAGAGCTGCTGGGCCTTTCGGAGCTGGAGCCCGCCCGGGCCGCGGAGTCTGATGCCGAACTGGCCGCGTTGGCCGACAGCCTCCGCAAGGAAGCCGAGCGCCGCCGCCACGCCACGCTGCGGCCCCGCCCCAGTTGGCGCCTGGCCACAGCCGCGGCTCTTCCCATCCTCCTGGGCCTGGGCGCCGTCGGAACCTGGGGCTTCCAGCAGAAGCACCGCGCCGACACCCTTGCCGCCCAGGTGGCGGACAAGGATTCGCAGATCCAGCGCATCGCTTCCGAGAGCGAGGCCGCGAGGCTGGAGCTCGCCAGCGAGCGCGCCGCCAAGGAGGACGCGCAGCAGAAGCTCGTGCAGGTCGCGCAGAGACTTTCCCCGCAGGATCGCCAGCCATACCTGGTGATCCCCGCGAAGAAACCCGTGGGGGCCGAAGTGATGGACACCCTGCGGGTCAAGGCCCCGGGCCATTAGGCCTGGCACACGGAAGAAGGGCGGGGGGCGCCGTGAGGCGCCCCTTTTTTTCGCTCAACCCGCCTGGCTCTGCCCTGGCGTCCAGCCACGCTCGTTGAGGAGGCGCACGCCCTGGATGCGTTTGAGGCGGAAGGCCATCTCCTCCTGGTGCAGGTGGCAGAAGGCCATGAGGTGGTCGCCGTTCAACTCCCGCGGTGTCACGCGCCGCAGCTGAGCGCGATGGGAGGCCGGGGGCAGGTAGGCCAGCTCCACGATGAGCGTGTGGGAGGCGGCGTAGTCGAGGATGCCCCTCGTCTCGTCCTCGGGCTGCTGCTCGCCTTTGGCGCCCATGTGCAGCATGGGCACGCGGCGCTCCACCTCCTGATAGAGGACGGGATCCTCGTCGTGCAGTTTCTGCAGCGCCTGCCGAGCCATCTGGCGCACGGGCTCCAGGTGGGCGGCCATGCCCTTCTCGTCCACGAAAGCGATGGAGGCGAGGGCCCAAAGGTAGAGTTCCTCGTCCTGGTCCAGGCTCACGGGCAGGAAGCGGCCGGGCTTGGGCAGGTAGCCCGCGAGCTTGAGAAGGTGCTGCGCGTTGCCATCGCCGTGGATCTCCAGCACAGTGTCTGACAGGGCCTTGAGCCTGAGCGGGGCGAGTTCGGGACGGAGCTTCAATTCATCCGCCAGTTCGGGCGTCCGCGCGCGGATGAGGCGCACATTGCGCAGCACTTCGACTTCGCCCACGCGGCGGCCGAGATCGTCCAGAAGCTGGAGGAGCGGCTGCGGAAGCGCCTGGCTGGAGGCGCCCAGCCGCGCGCGCATCTCGTCGAGTCCCACGCCCTGTTCCAGCGCCCGGACGAGCGTGTCGTGGCCCAGGCGGAAGCCGCCCATGGCGTCGAGCGCCTCGACCTCCGTGAGCTGCGCCAGCAGGAGGAGGCGGTGCGGGTTCTGGAGCAGGGGCGTCAGCAGCTCCAGGTTGGGCTGCACGACGATGGGCTGAGCTTGCATCAGCGGCTGCCAATGCGCCGCTGTGGCCGTGTGGTCCCGCAGCAGGTACTCGTGCGCGAGCGCCTCGCCGTGGGCCGTGAGGAGGACATGGGTCCCGGCCGCGTCCATGGCCACGAGGCCCATGCGCGCGAGGAAGGGCAGGAAGATGCTCTCGGTGCGCTGCTCCTCCAGCGGGTGCAAGGTCTTGAGGAAGGCGAGGAAGGGCTGCACGGCGAGGGTCTGGCCGCGGCGCTCCAGGAGGTGCTGCATGAGGAAGTGGCGGTCCTCCGCCGGGGGCATGCCCCAGGCCTTGAGGTCGTGCTCCAGCAGGCTGGCGAAGGCGCGCTCCGCCACCCAGCGGGGCGGGTGGGCCAGCACGGCGGGCAGCAGCGTCTCCACGCGGCCTTCGCGGGTCCAGAGCAGGCCCAGGCGGTGCAGTAGCGTGAAGAGCAGCGTGGCGTCCTGCTCCTCCTTCACGAGCGCGTTGCGTTGGAGGATGAGACCCAGCTCCTTCTTCGCCGGCAGGCCGCCCTTGAGGGTGCGGATGCCGCCCACGCAGCGCAGCAGCACGGAGGTCAGCGCCAGGGAGAAGTGGAAGGGCTGGTCCTGCCCCAGGTTCACGGCCGCCGGGGACTGGAAGCTCAGAGCTGAGTCGTCAAAATCCTCCAGCGCGTCCGCCACGCGCTCGGCGAGCGTGTAGTCGGCGGCTTCCGGCGTCGTGGGGAGGATGAGGCCCAGCTCGGCCAGCTGGCTCCGGATGGGCTCTTCCGGCTGCTCGCCGGTCTCCGCCAGGTGTTTGAGGGCCACGAGCCCTTCAGAACCCAGATCGGCGAGCGCGTCCGACAGGCGCTTGTGGTCCTCCAGGTGGAAGGCCATCGTCTTCAGCAGCCGTTTGCGGCCCTCGGGACCGTCTTCCCAACGCATGGGGATGGGGAGCTTCCGGCGCTCGCAGATGAGCCGCAGCTGGTCGTCGCTGCAATGGGAGAGGAGCTGGTAGTGCGTCAGGGGCTGGGCCATCCGGATTAGTCCCTCCGCCAGCGCCGGGCCTTCTCGAGGCCGGGACATGGGCGATCCTCCAGTGTCCCACGGAAGCGATTGGGGCTCACGCGAAAAAAACGCGCCTGGCGGATGCCAGGCGCGTCAGGCGGAGCATCGGGATTACTGGGCGCTGAGAGTGCCCATGGCGACAGCCGTGTTGTGGACGCCGGTGCCGTCGAGGTAGGCGCCCTTGCTGGTGTCGGAGAGGGTGACCGGCCCGGCGGTGACATTGGCCTTGAGGGTCAGTGTCACCTTGGCCAGCACGGAGGTGCTGGTGAGGGTGACGGGGCTGCTGGTGCCCTTCTGGGAGACCGCGCCTTGAAGTTCCGTGCCCGAGAGCTTGGTGGCCACGGCCTGGGGCGCGGAACCCAGATTGAAGGCGGTCCCGGTGGTGGAGATGGGTGTGGTCCAGGTGACCTTGCTGGTGTCGGCGCTGGCGCTGAAGCTGACGCCCGAGATGCTCGCGCCGGCGGGGCCGACGAGGTCCAGGACGAGCGTGCCGCCGCTGGAGGCGGAGTCCTTCACCAGCTGGTACTGCCCGCTGGTGGGGTTCGTGTAGCTGAGCGAGGTGGCGTAGGAGGGCGGAGGCGTGCTGGACCCGCCGCCCCCACCGCTGCAGGCGGTGAGGAGCAGGAGGGCGGAGGCACCAGCGAGGGAAGAGATCAGTGCGCGCATGGTCGGCTCCGGATCAGAAGTTGGCGAGGAAGAGCGTGAGGTCGGCGTCGTCGATGACACCATCACCGTTCAGATCGCCGGCCGCCAGAGAAGTGGTGTCTGTCTTACCGTAGAGCGACATGAGGGCGAGGAGGTCGCGCACATCCACCAAGGCGTCGTTGTTGATGTCCAAGGACTTCACATGGACTGTCACGGTCTGAGAAGCCGTGCCGGCGCTCTGGGCTGTCACGGTCACATCCCCCTTGGTGGCAGGGGCGGTGAACACGGTCTGGACCCCGCTGGCTGTGCTGACAGGGTTGAAGGAACCACTCGGGGCGCTCCAAGCGACATTGCCGTAGTTCGTGGTGGCCGTGAAGTTCACGGTCTTGCCAGTGAGGACCGTCTGGGCGCCGCTGGGGCTGACACTGACGGTGACGGCGGCGGGGTTGAAGACTGTGACGGTCGCCGTGCCGGTAGTGGTGCCGTCCGAACCAGTGCCGGTGACGGTGACATTCTGGGTCACACCGGTGATGCTGGCGGGCGCTGTGTAGTTGTTGGTCGTTGTGCCGTCGCCAGGCGTGGTTGCTGAAGCGAAAGCTCCTGCTGTGGCGGTCCAGGTCACGGTGTTGGGAGCAAGGTTCGTGGCGGTGGCTTTGAAGGTGCTGATGGTGCCGCTCACATTCACATTGGCGGTGGCCGGGGAGACGCTCACCGAAGGTGTGGTGTTCAGTGAGACCTGCCACACGCCGCGGCCGAAGGTGGCCACGCGGAGATAGGTCTTGTCGGGCGCGATGTAGAGGTCTCGCGCGGCGACCAGCGGGAGGCCGATGCCGAAGCGGACCCAGGAGGCGCCCGCATCGGCACTCTTGTAGACGCCGAAGTCCGTGCCCGCGAACAGTGTGTTGGAGTCCCCGGGCATATTTTGGATGGTGTGGATGGGGATGCCGAAGGGCAGGCCGTTGCTGGCGCCGCTGGCGCCGTCAATGGAGGTCCAGGTGCCGCCGCCGTTGGCGCTCTTCCATAGGTGGTGGACCGCGCTGTTCACCGCCACGCTGGTGAGGTAGACCGTCTGGTCGTTCTGGGTGTCGAACCAGACGCACCCGGTGTTCAAGGCGCCGCCGGTGATGTCCGTGGCGGAGCCGGTCCAGCTGGTGCTGGTGGCCGGGTAATAGAGGAAGCAGCGGCCGCCGTTGGACGCGATGCCCACTGCATCCGTCGTGCGGGACGCTCCGATGTTGCGGATGATGTAGGAGGCGGGCAGTCCGGTGGTCGTCATCGCGGTCCATGAGCCCGCGAAGTTCGCGCTCTTGTAGACCTTCGTGTTGGCGTGCGCATAGACCACATCCGGCGTGGTGCTGTTGCCCATGGCCAAGTGGGTGACGAAGGGGGCGTTGCTCGAGCTTGTCTCCGCGATTCCGGTGTTGGCCTTGTTGAAGGTGGCTCCGCCGTCGACGCTCTTCTGGATGTCGTTGTAGTAGATGGAACCAAGCGCCTTCGTGGCGTCGGCGGTGTGCCAGACCGTGCCGAAACCGTCGCCGCCGATGCTCTCGTTGAAGGTGCTGCTGCTGCCGAGGGTGCCCCCGTTGACGACCCGGACGCGGGTGCCGTTGTCCTGGAGGCCGAGGGAGATGCGGTCCTTAGCGTCTGCCGCATTGGTGGCCTGAGTGGAGCCCAGGTAATAGCAGAGGTGGGTGATGAGGCCCTTGTTGCGGGTGCCGTCCAGGAAGGTGGCGTCATGGGCAGTAGGGAGTGAGGCCGAGGCCCGCAATGGATCCAAGTAGAGGGCCAAGCCGCCGTCGTTGCCCACATAGAGCTTGTGGTCGCTGGACCAGGTGGCGGCATGGAAATCCGCGTGGGCGTAAGGCTTCCCGCTTGTGGCCCAGCTGCTCAGCCACTGCCAGTTGGCACCGCCATCCGTGGTGCGGTAGAAGTCCAGGTTGGCGCCGATGAAGACATTGTTCGCATTGAGCGGATCAACGATCAGGCAGTGGTTGTAGAAACCCTGGCCGCCATCACCGCTCTCGGCCTGGAAGAGCACGGCATTAGGCGCAGAGGCCGAGGTCGGAGCCGCCACCCAGGTCCAGGTGTGGCCGGCGTCCGTGGTCTTCAGGAGGCCGGGGGCGATGTTGCCGGAGGTGGTGTCTTCGTACTCCGCCCAGCCTTGGGTGGCACTGGCGGCGGAGGTGGCCAAGGTGATGCGGCCCGGCGTGGTCCCCGCGCCATAGGTGACGGTGGCGGCGGTCCAGGTGGCGCCGACATCGGAGGAATACCAGATGCCCTGATCTGTCCCCTGCGAGCTGGCGATCAGATGGGTGGCGTCGAGGCTCTGAATGGTCCAGATCGATCCAGCGGGGCTCCCGGCGATTTTGGCGAAGGTGGCGCCCCCATCGGTGGAGCGCAGCAGCCCGGCGTTGGTGCCCACCAAGACGGTGTTCGCGTCCACCGCCAGCGCCTGGTAGGAGCGAGTGGGCGTGGCACCGGTGACCGTGGCGGCCGTCCAGTTCGTTCCGCCATCCGCCGTCTTGTAGATGCCCGTGCCCGCGGCGTCGAAGGCATCACCCAAGGCGAGGTAGAGGACGAGGTGGTTCGCGGGGCTCATGGCCAGGGCGCCGCAGGAGACATTGCCGCCCGCGCCGCTGCTCGCGGGCAGGCTGTCAGTGATCGGGGTCCAGGTCCAGTCCGCGCTGCTGGTGGTGTCGGCGTTGGAGCTCTTCCACACGCCGCCGCCGGAGGTCGCCAGGTAGACCGTCTTCCGATCCGTGGGATCCACCACGATGGATACCGGGCGGCCGCTGTCGATGTCGCCGTTGAAGTCGCTGTAGGGGTTCACCGTGCTCTGGGTGGAGCCGAGGTTGGTCCAGGCCGGACCCGCGAGCGCCGCGGCCGGGAGCTGCAGCCCTTGTTTCCGAGGGAAGGTGTTGCCCCACCGCGCGATCTCCGCCGCCGCTGCCCGGTTCTTGAAGAGCATGTAGGCGGGCGTGGGCACGCCGAACCAAGTGTTGTTCCACTGGGCCCGGGTGCGCGGATCATCGGGATCGAAAGTGCCGCGGGTCTGGGCATACGCGGTCTGGGCGACCAGTCCCAGGAGCAGGCCGGAGAGGAGAAGGGGGCGACCGAGGCGGGGCATGGGGCTCCTGGACATAGACGACAAGACATTCAAAGGGAGGCTGTGGCCTCCCGGTGACATATCAATCGTTAAGTCTAGGCGCGGACCTTAGCTTACTACTTGTTAATTCCAGTTAAGAATTGCGTAAAGACTCTGACAGGAATGGCTCCCCTCCTCGCGCCCCGCGTTGACCTGCCCTCCCATCGGTTCTAGGGTCAAAGGTTTAGCCGGACCTCCGTGATCGCTATCCGCCCCGAGAACCCTCTCATCGTCCAGTCGGACCGGACCCTCCTTCTGGAGGTGGCCCATCCCGACTTCGAGCAGGTGCGGGATGAGCTGAGCCGCTTCGCGGAACTGGTGAAGAGCCCGGAGCACATCCACACCTTCCGCGTGACGCCGCTTTCGCTCTGGAACGCCTCCGCCTCTGGCGTGTCCTGCGACGAGATGATCGCCACCCTGGACCGTTGGTCGAAGTACCCCGTGCCCCAGAACCTCACCCAGGAGATCCAGGACCACGGCACCCGCTACGGCAAGCTGCGGCTCGTGCAGAAGGGCGATCGGCTGGCGCTGGAGATGGATGACCGCGGCCTCTTCTGGGAGATCGAGCACCAGAAGGCCCTGCAAGGCTTTCTCGCCGAACCTTATCCGGATGAGAAGGGCATCTACCTGAACACCGGCAGCCGCGGCGAGGTGAAGCTCCACCTCATCCGCCTCGGGCATCCCGTGCAGGACCTGGCGGGCTATAAGCCCGGTGATCCGCTGGCTTTCGGGATGTCGCCTGAGTTGAAGGCCAGCGGCAAGGCCTTCGGCCTCCGTCCCTATCAGAAGGCCGCCGTGGATGTCTTCCACGCGGGCGGCGGGCCCGAGGGCGGCGCGGGCGTGCTTGTGCTGCCCTGCGGCGCGGGCAAGACCGTCATCGGCATCGGCTGCATGGACCGGCTCCAGACCTGCACGCTCGTGCTCACCACCAACGGCACGGCCGTGAAGCAGTGGAAGCAGGAGCTGCTGGACAAGACCTCGCTGACGGAAGACCAGGTCGGCCTCTACACGGGCGACACGAAGGAGATCAAGCCCGTCACCATCGCCACCTACCAGATCCTCACTTACCGCAAGAGCAAGGAGGCGCCCTTCGAGCACTTCAAGCTCTTCGAGGCCGCCAACTGGGGGCTCGTCATCTACGACGAGGTCCACATGCTGCCCGCGCCCGTCTTCCGCGCCGTGGCCGAGCTGCAGGCCAAGCGCCGCCTCGGCCTGACCGCCACGCTCGTGCGTGAGGACGGCAAGGAGGAGGATGTCTTCTCCCTCATCGGCCCCAAGCGCGTGGATGTGCCCTGGAAGATGCTCGAGAAGGAGGGCTTCATCGCCACGGCCCACTGCCTGGAGATCCGCGTGCCGCTCCCCACGGATGAGCGCATGGAATACGCCGTGGCGGATCAGCGCCTGCGTTTCCGCATCGCCTCCGAGAACAGCCTGAAGCTCGCCATCGTGGATGAGTTGCTGGCGGGGCACCCAACCGAAAGCATCCTCATCATCGGCCAGTATCTGGAGCAGCTGCGCATCCTGGGCGAGCGGCTGGGCGGCCCGGTGCTCACGGGCCAGACGCCGGAGAAGGAACGGGAGGAGCTGTTCCGCAAGTTCCGCACGGGCGGGCTGCGCGTCCTCATCGTGAGCAAGGTGGCGAACTTCGCCATCGATCTGCCTGATGCCTCCGTGGCCATCCAGGTGAGCGGCACCTTCGGGTCGCGGCAAGAGGAGGCCCAGCGCTTGGGCCGCATCCTCCGCCCCAAGGGCGACCGCAATGTGAGCTACTTCTACTCGCTCATCAGCAAGGACACGAGCGAGCAGGAGTTCGCCCGCAACCGCCAGCTCTTCCTCACGGAGCAGGGCTACAGATACCTCATCGAGAGCCGCCACTTCGAGACGAACGGCTCCTTGAGCGAACCGAAGGTATGGAAGCAGCTGCTGGACGAGACGGCGGGCTGACGGATAAGTGAAGTTCGCAGGATCTTGGTGCCGCGGTCACAGGACGTTTACCTCCGGTCAGGAGACTCGGTACTGGAGGCTTCCATGCGTCCCGACCGGGCTCTCTCTCTTTCGCTCCTCTTCACCGCCGTGGCGCTCGCGCTCTCCCTGGCCTGCCACAAGCCCGGGGCCGCCGCGCCGGTGGCGCAGGCCGCGCTTCCGCTGCTCGATCCCGCGCTGCCTCCCTATTCGTCGCCTCATGTGAGCGGGGAGGTCGCGAGCATCGGCTCGGATTCCATGGACCCGCTCATCCAGCTTTGGGCGGACGACTTCAAGACGCTGAATCCCGCCGTCACCTTCCGCATCATCTCCAAAGGCTCGGCCACCGCGCCGAAAGCCCTGGTGGCGGGCGACTCGCTGATGGGCCAGATGAGCCGCCCCATGAACGAGGCCGAGCTGGCCTCCTTCCAGGCGAAGTTCGGCTACGCGCCCACCCAGCTCGTGGTGGCGGCGGACGCGCTCGCCATCTATGTGAACTCCGGCAATCCGCTCCCGCGCCTCCAGCTGGACGAGGTGGACGCCATCTTCGGCAAGGACCGCAAGGCCGGGTACGCAAAGGACATCCGCTCCTGGGGCGATCTCGGCCTGGAAGGCGGCTGGCAGCTTCGCGCGGTGCAACCCTATGGCCGGGACGAGAATTCCGGCACGCGTGCCTTCTTCAAGGAGCATGTCCTGCTGAAGGGCGAGTACCGGCCTGAGGTGAAGGCGCTCGCCGACCAGTTCGCCACGGTGGAGGCCGTCGCGTCGGATCCTTCCGGCATCGCTTACGGCCCCATCCAGCACAAGGTCCAGGGCGTGCGCGCCGTGCCGCTCCTTGAGAAGGGCCAAGCCGTCATGCCTTCCACCGCCAACATCCTGTCGGGCCGGTACCCGCTCAAGCGCTTCCTCTACATCTATGTGAACAAGGCGCCCGGGAAGCCGTTGCCGGAGGCCGTCCACGCTTTCCTCGCCTACGCGCTTTCACGGAACGGGCAGGCCTCCGTGGCCACCTTCGGCGCCATCCCCATCCGCACGGAAATCGCCAGCGCCGGCCTCGCCAAGCTGGACTGAGGAGATCCCCATGCCGGTCGTCGGACGCGCGGGGCACCACCTGCTCACGGAAGTTCTGGCGGAGGATCCGTTCGGAACGCTCTACCGGGGCATCGCCCTGCGCGATGGCCGCTTTTACCGACACCTGCTCGTGCGGGTCTTCAGCCGGGAGCTTCGCGCGGCGGGTCTGGCTTCCAGGTTCCCCGCGGCCCAGGCCGGGCTGGTGAAGCTTGGGCCCTTGAAGGCCTACGAGCGCTACCAGCTGGAAGGTGGTGAAGCGCCTTTCTCCACCAGCCCGCACATCGCGGGCCGCAGCCTGGCGGCTCTGCTCCGCAAAATCGCCGCGGGCGCCGCGCCCATGCCGCTGGATTCGGGCCTGGCCCTCATCTGGAGCCTCTCGCAGGAGGTGGCGAAGCTGCGGGGCCAGGGATTCCATCACGGCCTCCTCAGTCCGCACACCGTGTGGGTGGGGTTCGACGGCCAGGTGCAGGTGCTGGACGCGCCTCTCGCAGGCGCATTCCAGGAGCTGCTGCCAGCCGCGCCCGGGCTCCAATCAGCGTTGCGCCCCTATGATCCGCCCGCGGGCCTCGATGAGGCGCAGCGGGACTTGTGGCAGCTGGGGGCCCTGGCCTACGAGCTGCTCACGCGGAACCCGCTGCCGCCGGATGTGGACGGGCGCCAATCGGCCCGGCGCGAGGTCGTGGAGCATGCCGCCAGCGGGAACGCAGAGGGCCGCGATCCTCTTGCCGGAGAGCTGAAGCGCATGCTCCACCGCATGCTGGGGACCGAGGGCGGCTTCGCCTCCATCGAGGCGTTCAACCGCGACATGGAACGGGCGCTGTTCGATGGCGAGCATGTGCCGACCACCTTCGGCCTGGCCTTCTACATGCACGACATCTTCCTCCAGGAGGCGAACGCGGACCTCGCGGCCCTCAAGGCGGAGAAGGAGGAGGATTTCTTCGTCCACACCGACGCGGCGAAGCGCCTCCAGAACCGGATCGAGAACAACCTCGCCATCCTGGCGGAGGCCCCGGTTGAAAGGCCGCGCAGGCGGCGGATCGGCGCGGTCTTGGTCGCCAGCGCCGCGGTGCTGGCCGCGGGCGTCGGCTTCCTCACTTTCCGCTCCGGGCGCGAGACGCAGATCGACGCGCTGAAGGCCCAGGTGGTGGCGTCTGAGCGCCGCGCCGCCGAGCTGAGCATCCAGCAGAGCGACCTGAGCCATCACGATCAGGAAGAGAAGGACCACCGCGCGCGGGTGCAGCAGCAGCTTTCGGAGGCGAAGGACACCGCGGTCCAGGCGGAGCTGCAGCGCCAGCTGGATGAGGCCCGCAAGCGGCAGGCGGCGCTTGAGCAGCAGCAGGCGAAGTTGGAGGCGGAGCAGCGCAAGCTGGCGGACGCCCGGCAGGCCTACGAGCGCAAGGCTGCTGTCGTCCCGGAAGCATCTGCGGTCCGGGCGGTCTCTCCGGCACCGCTCCCCGCGCAGGACACGCCGCCCCGGCTTATGGGCCAGCTCACGGCCGGATATCCGCCGGGCTTCCACGGCCTGGGGGAGATGCGCGTGCGGGTGCGCGTCTTCGTGAGCGAGCAGGGCCGCGCGCAGAAAGCCATGGTCATGGACGGCGATCCCGCCCTGGCCGACATGGCGAAACAGGCCGCCCTCGCCGGCACCTATAGCCCCGCCCTCCGCGCAGGCGCCCCCACCCGCGATTGGGTGACGGTGACGATCCCCTTCGTGCGCTGAAGCTCAGCGCATCAACTGGCTGACCAGCGGCATGAGCAGGAGCGAAGCAGGGATGGCGTAGAGCCCGGCGACGACATCGTCCGCCACCACGCCCGCGCCGCCGGGGAGGATCTGGATCTGCCGGACGGGCCAGGGCTTCCAGATGTCGAAGAGGCGGAAAAGGAGGAAAGGCAGCAACAGCTCGGGTAGCGCGCGCCATCCGCCCGCCGTGAAATGCCCGAAAAGGAAATCCAGATCGCGGCTCAGAGGCCAGCGCAGCGCCCACAGCGCGATCCAGAGTCCGGCCCATTCATCAGCCACGATGAACCCGGGATCCTTCAAGCCTGTCCCGGCCACAACGAGGTCGGAGGCCTTCACCGCGATCCAGGTCATGAGGATGGGCAGCAGCAGAAAGATGACCTCGCCGGCCCATTGCAAGCTCTCCGACCACGCCGCGTCCGGATGGGACAGTCCGAGCGAGACCAGCGGCTGCACAGTAAGGGCCACGAATCCGCACCAGGCGAAGAGCGCCGCGAGACTGCCCCAAGTCCCCGGCGCGGGTTTCAACCGGCCGCTTCCGAAGCCCGTCGCCACCCACCAGGCCCAGCGCGGGGCCTTGAAAGCCGTCTGATCAGACATGGCGGAGGGCCTCCACGATGCGCAGTTTCGCGGCTTTGAGGCCGGGATAGAGCGCGGCCACTTGAAGCGTGAGTTGCAGGAAGAGGAAGGTTCCGAGGTACACGAGGGGCACAGCCTCGATGTGCAGCGGGTAGCCGTGGGCGCTTCCAGGCGGGGCGGGCATCTCGATGCGGGCCGCGTTGGCGGCAGCGCGGAGGAGGAGCGTGGCCACGAGCCCCAGCAGTCCGCCGAGGCAGCCCAGCGCCGCGCCTTCCCATTGCAGCAGCCGAACGAGCTGGCCCGGCTGGAGGCCCAGGGCCCGCAGCACGCCGAACTCCCGCACGCGCTCCATGACGCTCATGAGCAGCGTGTTGGCCGTGGCGAGCCACACGACAAGGAAGAGCACGAGGCCCATGAAACCGAAGATGAAGAAGTAGAGCATGCGAACTTGCTTGAAGAAGGCCGCGAGATCCGTCCAAGGGACGGCGGCTTCACCCGGACCCAGGGCGCCCCGCACGGCCGCGAGGCCCGCGTCCAGCTGCTTGGGATCTTTCAGCATGATGGAGAGCCGCGAGCGCGCGCCGCCAGCGTCCAGCAAGTTCCCGGCCGTGTCGAGGCTCGTGACGAGCGCGCGGTCATTCAGCTCCTTCACGCCCTGGTCCAGCAGGCCCACGACCGTCACATCCACGGCGTTGAGGGCGCCGTCCTTCGTGGTGGCCATGAGCGTGAGAGTCGAGCCGAGCGTCGCGCCCAGGCTCTTCGCGAGGCCGGGCCCCAGCAGGGCCTCGCGGGCCTCGGGCGCGGGAGAGAGCCACCGGGATCCCGCGCCGCCAGGCAGGGCCTGGGCATCGGTGATGTGATCGTTCACGGCCATGAACACCGGCTCGCGCGCCGGATCCACAGCGGTGCCGATGTACGCGACGCTGCGGGTTCCGTTGGTGAGGAGGCCCATGAACTGGATGCGGGGCAGCACCTCGGCCACCGGGGGCAGGGCGCGGAGCTTCGAGGCAAGAGCCTCGCCATCCGCCAACGCCAGCTGGAGGCTCTGATCCTCCTGGTCTTGGAGAGCTTTCGATTCCATCACCTGCATGTGGCCCAGGCCGCCACGGATGGCGGCATCGGAAAGCGCCGTGAAGGTCTGCGTCATGAAGCCGCCCGCCAACGCCATGGCGAGGAAGCCCGCCGCGACCACGAGCACGGTGAGCAGGGTGCGTCGCCGGTTGCGGGCCACGCTGCGGAGGGCGAGCCGCGCGAGGATCATGCGTTCGTCTCCACAGCGGCGAGCCGCCCGTCCGCCAGCCGCGCCACGCGATCGGCCTGGGCGATGACGGCGGGGTCGTGGCTGGCCACGAGGAAGGCGGCGCCCTCCTCCCGCGCGAGCTGGCGCATGAGGGCCATGAGCGGTTCGCCGTGGGCGTGATCCAGAGCCGCCGTGGGTTCATCGGCGATGATGAGCTTCGGCTTCGGCGCCAGGGCGCGGGCGATGGCCACGCGCTGCTGCTGGCCGCCGCTGAGCTGGCCGGGGCGGTGGTGGAGGCGCGAGGAAAGGTCCACGCGGTCCAGGGCCTCTGAGGCGCGGCGGCGGGCTTCGCTTTCCGACGCGCCCTGGAGCTGGAGCGGCAGCATCACATTCTCCAGCGCGCTCAACACCGGCACGAGGTTGTGGGCCTGGAAGACGAAGCCCAGCTTGCGCAGGCGCAGGTCGCAGCGCGCCTTCTCCGGCAGCCGGGACACGGGTTCGCCTTCCAACAGCACCTCGCCCTCATCGGGCTCGTCCAGCAATCCTGCGAGGTTCAGCAGCGTGCTCTTGCCGGAGCCCGAGGGCCCCGCCAGCACAGTGAGCTTTCCTTCGGGCGCGTCCAGACTGACACCGAAGACGCCGGCCTTTTCGCCGCCAAGTTCAAAGGCCCGGCTCACATCCCGCAGCTGAAGCATGGAAGAAGTCTAATGCGTGGCGCGGAAGGCTGTCTCGTAGGCTTTCGTGCTGGCCTCGACGCCGCCATCCACGACTTCTCCGACCAGATCGTAGGCGTGGCCCTTCACGATGCGCACACGCTGGATGGTGTTCACCTTGGGCTCGCCGTCCACGATGAGGACGCAGCCGTCCACCTCGGGGGCTTGGCCCTGCCAGCGGCCCTTCACGATCATGTCCGTCTCCTCGTGGGCGCCTTCCACGAGCACCTCGATGATGCGGCCTTCTTTGGCGGCGTTCTTCTCGCGGGCGATCTTCTGCTGGATCTCCAGAAGCTTGCGCTTGCGGCTCTGCTTGGTGCGCTCGGGCACGGGATCGCCCAGGACGAAGGCGCTGGTGCCTTCCTCGGGCGAGTATGTGAAGACGCCCACATGGTCGAACTTCGCCTCCTGGATGAAGGCCTTCAGCTCTTCGAAGGCGGCCTCGTCTTCCGTGGGGAAACCCACGATGAAGTTGGAGCGGATGGCGATGTCCGGGCAGATGCCGCGGAGCTTCTCCAGCATCTTCATGAAGCTGGCGCGGGAGCCGCCCCGGGCCATGGCTTTGAGCACGCCCTGGTCCGCGTGCTGCAGGGGCATGTCGAGGTACTTCGCGCAGTTCGCGGTCTCAGCGATGGCGCGCATGACACCTTCGGTGAGGCGGTTCGGGTAGGCGTAGTGGATGCGGAACCAGTGCAGGCCTTCGACCTCGCCGAGAGCGCGGATGAGCTTCTCCAGCGCGTCTGGATCGCCGAAGTCGCGGCCGTAATCCGTGGTGTCCTGGGCCACGAGGCTGATCTCGAGCACGCCGCCGGCGACCAGCTGTTTCGCCTCCGCCACCACGCTCTCCACGCCGCGGCTGCGCTGGCCGCCGCGGAGTTTCGGAATGATGCAGAAAGCGCACGAATGGTCGCAGCCCTCGCTGATCTTGAGATAGGCGCTGGCCTTCGGCGTCGTCATCATCCGCGGCGAATGTTCGTCGTAGAGGTAGGCAGGATCGCGCTCCAGCTCCTCCCAGCCCGCGCCGCCGATGACTTCCGCCACCTGCTCGATGTCGCGGGTGCCCAGGCAGGCGTCGATCTCGGGCATGCCGGCCATGAGCTCGTCCCGGTAGCGCTCCACGAGGCAGCCGGCGACGACGAGCTTCTTGCAGGCGCCCTTCTCCTTCATGGAGGCGGCTTCCAAGATGGCGTCCACGCTCTCCTGCTTGGCGGCGTCGATGAACCCGCAGGTGTTCACCACCAGCACCTCGGCCTCGTCCATGGCGTTGGTGATCTGGTAGCCCTTCAGCCGCAGATGGCCCAGCATGACCTCGCTGTCCACGAGGTTCTTCGGGCATCCCAGGGACATGAAGCCGACCTTCGTCATGGCGCCTCCCCCCGCGTGCGCGGGGAACCCGCCAGGGTAGCGCGGATGGCCGGAATTGTCCTGCCCGATCTGATAGACTCAGGGCTCAAAAGCCCAGGTCCCATGCGAATCTTCCTCACTGTCGACGGCGCGCTCCATCCGGTGGATCTCACGGAGGAGGGCGTCACTTTGGGCAGGGGCGAGGCGGCGGGCCTGCGCGTGCCCGTGAACGCCGTGAGCCGGGTCCACGCGCGGTTCTTCCTGAAGAACGCCCAGCCCCATGTGGTGGACATGAAGAGCCTCAACGGCACCACGGTGAACGGCGAATCCGCCGCGGAGCCCAAGCCCTTCAAGAAGGGGGACCGCATCCTCCTGGGCGAGATCCTCGTGAAGTGGGTGGAGGGCCCGGATGCGGCCCAGCAATCCGCGGGCGCCATCAGCGGGACGACGGGCGGCACCGTCAGTTCCGCGATCAAAGCGGGCACGAAGGGCACCAACCCGGCCAAGGTGGCCCTGGAGGACCGGGCCTTCGACGCCTCGGGCTCCATCTTCATCCCCCACGCGAGCCTGGAGAAGATGCTGGCGGAGCCGCCAACGAAAACGCCGGGCGAGAACCGCCAGGCCTTCCTCCAGCGGCTCGCGGCCATGGCCGGGGCGCTGCTGCGGGCCGCGAGCCTCCAGGAGCTGCTGGAGAGCGTGATGGGCCTCGTGACGGAACAGATCCGCTGCCAGCGCGGCTCCATCCTCCTGGCCGACGCGGCCGGGGATCTCGTGCCGGAGCTGGTGTGGGAGGAGAAGCCTGGCGCCAACACGGCCCCCATCAGCCGCACCATCGCCCGCACGGCCATGCAGGACCGCGTGGCCATTCTCACGATGGACGCCCGACTGGACCCGCGCTTCTCCTCCGGCGACAGCATCAAGCTCCATGGCATCACGAGCGCCCTCTGCGCGCCGCTCATCGTGGAGGACCAGGCCCTGGGGGTGATCTACCTGGAGACCAGCGTCGCCCATGGCGGCTTCAACCGCGAGGACGAGCACCTGCTCAGCGCCATGGCGAACTTCGCCGCCGTGGGCATCCAGCGCGAGCGCGAGGCGAGGTTCCGGCAGCGCCTCGAGCGCTACCACTCGCCCGCCGTGGTGGACCAGATCCTCAAGAACTCCCAGAACAAGGAGGCGCCGGGCCTGCAGGCCAAGCGCTGCGAGATCACCGTGCTGTTCGCGGACATCTCCGGCTTCACGCGCATGAGCGAGGGCCTGGAGCCCTTGCAGCTGGCGGGCATCCTCAACCGCACCTTCGAGGCGCTCACGGAGCAGATCTTCGTGCGAGGCGGCACCCTCGACAAGTACATCGGCGACGCCATCATGGCCTTCTTCGGCGCGCCCAACCCAGAGCCGGACCACGCCCAGCGCGCCGTGGAGGCCGCCGTGGCCATGCAGGAAGTCCTGAAGATCCTGAACGCCGAACGGCCTGAGGGGTTCCCCGAGCTGCGCATGCGCATCGGCATCAACAGCGGCGAGGCTTTCGCGGGCGACATCGGCAGCGAGAAGCGCATGGACTACACGGTCATGGGCGCCACGGTGAATCTCGCCTCCCGCCTGGAGAGCAGCGTGGCCAAGCCCGGCATGATCGTCGTGGGCCCGGCCACCTCCGGCCGCCTGAAGGGCATGGAACTCCGCGCCCTCCCCGCCGCCGCGCTCAAGGGCATCGAGCAGGAGGTGTCGCCCCAGGAAGTGCTCTGGGACACCGAGGACACTTTCGCCCAGTAGGTCTTCAGCGGTCCTTCAGCACCGGCCAGTTCCCGAAGGCCAGGATGCAGAGAACGATGATGGCGCCGATGCCCGGGATCAGGATGAGCAGCGACATGGCCCCGCTGTAGCCCGCCTTCGAGAAGATCCGCCAGAACAGGTAGATCTGGAAGGCCAGGATGGCCAGGATCAGGATCATGATCACGGCCCAGAAGAAGCAGCCGAGCGCCATGATGCCCGCGGCGGCCGCGTCATCAGGCCCTGTGAGAAAACTGAGGTTGGCAGTTGAGAGGATCGCTTCCATGGCCGCTCCTTATTCCTTCACGAAATCCCGCCAGAGCATGCTGGGCTGGATGCCCGAGTTGCGCTGGTACTTGCCCTTGGCATCGTAGCTGTCGTAGTCGCCGGTCACGGAGTGGTAGAAGATCTGGCAGATCTCCACGCCGCCGTAGATGCGGATGGGCTGGATGCAGCTGATCTCCAGCGTCCAGTAGCCGCAGAAGCCGATGTCGCCGAAGCCCGCCGTCACATGGACGAAGAGCCCCAGGCGTCCTACGGAGCTGCGGCCCTCCAGCATGGGCACCATGCCGTGGGTCTCCGTGTACTCCTGCGTGCGGCCCAGGTAGAGCCTGCCCGGCTCCAGCACCAGGCCCTCTTTGGGGATCTTCAGGTGTTCGATGGGATTGGGCTTCGCCATGTCCAGCACCTCGGGCGTGTAGACGGCGAGATCCTCGGACAGGCTCAGGTTGTAGCTGTTGGGATTGAGGCGGTCCTCCTCCCAAGGCGTGATGACGATCTTCCCCTCATCCCGCGCGCTGAGGATCTGTTTGCCCGTGAGGATCATCGGATGCCCTTCCTGGAATGGAACGGGCGCCCGCTTGCGCGGGCGCCCGGCTGGATCACGCCCGGCTCAGGCCTGCTGGAAAGCGGCTTTCACTTCCGGCTTGATGAGCACGATGATGGCCCAGATGCCGAAGCCGATGCCCACGAAGCAGCAAGGGCAGCTGGAGAAGCAGGGGATGACGGCCGCGATGGCCGCGCCGATGGCCATGTTGTAGTTCTTCAGGCCTTTCATCTGCATGGCGCCATAGAGGATGAAGAGGTTCACGGCGAGCCCCATGAAGGCGAGCGCGACGGTGATCCCGCCGGAGATCATGCTGCCCATGCTCCCCATGCCGCTGTTGCCTGCGAAGGGCAGGTTCAGCGCGAAGAGGCCGAAGTGGATGGCGAGCGCGAGGATCTGGCTCAGCAGGCCTAGGCCGCCTGCGACCATGAGGCCGGTCGCCGGGATGTTCACTTGATCGCTGGGATTGGTGGAGGGGGCGGCGGGCGGATTGATGTCGTTCACGGGGTCTCCGTCAGATGAGGGGGTGGAATCCTGGGATCAAACACGGGTGCAGGTGGCTTCCTTGTCGACCTTGCTCATGATCTTGAACAGCAGGGGGAAGGTGTACTCGTTCTCGCCGATGGTCTCGCCTTTCTGGAGCCGCTCGGCGGTCTGGTAGGCGTCGATGATGCTGCAGATGCTGATGATGATGCCGGGGATGCAGCAGAGCAGGGTGCCGACGAGGCAGGCGATGAGCGTGTAGAGCCACTTCCGCTGCTGGCCGTTGATGAAGTAATGGCCGGTGCCAAGCACGAACCAGGTGAGGATCAGCGCGAGGACGGGATTCGCGTCGGGCTTGGTGATGGTGCCACTGCTCATGGAAGCTCCTTGGGGGGTGAGGGGCTGGCGGGCGGCTTGGCCCGGGTCGGTGAAGTGGCCGAACTGGGGAGCCTGAGGTCCGGCAGGTTCAGGCGGCGGAGGGGGCGGAACGCTAACCGGAGGTTTTGCCGGGGCCACGCTTGCGTGCAGGGCAGCCATTTGGTCTGCGCTCATGCGCACCGTGCCGGCGGGATTCTCCGCGGCCACAGCCTGGATGGCCACGGTGGCGCCCTCGTTGGCGGCCGCGTCGGGATCCAGGAAGGTGATCTGGATCTGGCCCAGGGTGACGCGGTCCCCGTGCTTCAGAGGCGAGGCCTGGACCCGGTTGCCGTTGACGAGCACGCCGTTGGAGCTCTGGAGGTCTTGGATCTCGAAGCCGGTCACGGCCTTGCGGATCACGCAGTGGTGGCGCGAGATGCTGGGGTCGGGGATGCGCAGGGCGTTGTCCAGCTCCCGTCCGATATGGACTTCAGCGTCCACAAGATCGAACTCGCGGGCTTCGGCCCCGCTTTCCTGGACCAGCAGTTTGGCCATTGGGCTACCTCGGGTCTGGCGGATTAGGTTGGGGGAAGTGTAGCGGTCGCGGCCGGGCCCGCAAAGGGGGTTCCGGCGGCGTCCCGCCGGTTTATTCCTTGACCGCGGCGGGTCAGGTGGCGAATCCTAGCGGCAACCCAACTCCTGGGAGTAGGCATGGTCCTTTTCAACGCGGCCACCAAGGAGCTGACGGCCAAGATCGTGTATTACGGCCCCGGCCTCTGCGGCAAGACCACGAACCTCCAGCACATCTACGACACGCTCCCGGGCGACGGGCGCGGCAAGATGCTGTCCCTGGCCACGCAGACGGACCGCACGCTGTTCTTCGACTTCCTTCCCATCGAGCTGGGCACCATCCGGGGCATGAAAACCCGCATCCAGCTCTACACGGTGCCGGGCCAGGTGTTCTACGATGCCACCCGCAAACTCGTGCTGCGCGGCGCGGACGCGGTGGTGTTCGTGGCGGACTCCCAGGCGCCCGCCCTGGACTCCAACAAGGAGAGCTTCCAGAACCTCATCGAGAACCTGAAGGAGCAGGGGGCCGACCTCCACCTGATCCCCCATGTCATCCAGTGGAACAAGCGGGACACGCCCAACGCGCTGCCCGTGGCCACCCTGAACCAGGAAGTGAACCGCTTCAACGCCCCCACCTACGAGGCCTGCGCCATGAAGGGCGAGGGCGTGAAGGAGACACTCGCCGGCGTTTCCAAGCTCGTCCTTAAATCCCTGGCCGACAAGTATGGTGGTGGCGCCATCGAGGCACCCGCCGTCATTGCCGAACCGCCAAAGCCTGCCAGGGCGGTGAAGGCCGCGCCGCCCGTCCTGGCCGCGCCCTCCCGGCCCATGGAAGTGGAAGAGATCGGCTCCTCGGACGCGCTTGAGGAGATCGAGGAATTGGAAGCCGAGGTGGCCCAGGGCGGCATCCCCGCCATCGCCCGCCAGACCGGCTCCTTCCGCTTGCCCCACTCCTCCGTCGTGGAAGTCCCCGTGGTGCTGGACCGCAGCCTCTTCAGCGGCGACACGCCGGTGGAGATCAAGCTGAAGCTGTACATCAAGTAGGGCTTCCGGCCTGACGGCAAGGGCCTGATCGTTCACACTGGAGTTTTGGCTCCGAGGCCCCGTGTCCCGTCAGATCGTCACCCGCTTCGCCCCCTCGCCCACCGGCATGCTGCACATCGGCGGCGTGCGGACGGCCCTTTTCTGCTGGCTCTATGCCAAGCAGCAGGGCGGGCGTTTCATCCTCCGCGTGGAGGACACGGACCTCAGCCGCAGCACGGACGACAACATCCGCATCATCGAGGACGGCATGGCCTGGTGCGGCCTGGAGTGGGACGAGGGCCCCGTTCCCGGCGATCCCTCCGCGTGGAAGGGCCCCCACGGCCCCTACCGCCAGATGCAGCGCATGGAGTCCCACTACAAGCCCGCCATCCAGAAACTGCTGGACGAGGGCAAGGCCTACCGCTGCCGCTGCACGAAGGAGGAGCTGGACGCCCGGCGCGTCGCGGCGGAAGCGGGCAGCAAGCCCTTCCAGTACGGCCGCGGCGCGGACGCCGGCAACGGTTGCCGCGACAAGAATCACGATGCCTCGCAACCCGCCGCCATCCGTTTCAAGATGCCCTTGGAAGGTGACATCGTCCTCGCGGACCTCGTGAAGGGCGAGATCCGCTTTCCCGCCGACAGCCTGGACGATTGGATCATCGCCCGCACGGCCGAGGCGGGGCAGATCGGCGTGCCCACCTACAACTTCTGCGTGGTGGTGGACGACACCTCCATGGAGGTCACGCATGTCATCCGCGGCGACGACCATGTGGCCAACACGCCCAAGCAGATCCCCCTCTTCGCCGCCTTCGGGTACGAGCTTCCGGCCTTCGCCCATGTGCCCATGATCCTGGGCAAGGACGGAGCGAAGCTTAGCAAGCGCCACGGCGCCACCAGCATCACCGAGTACCAGCAGATGGGCTTCCTCCCCTCCGCCGTGCGGCTGGCGCTGGCGCGCCTCAGCTGGACGCCGAAGATCAACGGCCACGCCGTGGAGACCGCGGAGGAGGAACTGCTCACCGATGAGCAGATGATCCAGCTCTTCGACCTCAACGATCTCCAGAAGAGCCCCGCCCGCTTCGACATGGACAAGCTTTCCTGGATGAACCAGAAGCTCATCCAGCGTTCCACCTGGGAGGAACTGGAGCCGCACCTCAAGCCTTTCTTGCCAGAAACCTGGAACTCAAAGTCCGGCGAATGGAAGCGCGTCGCTATCACCGCGACGCAAAAGGGCAAGGGTCTTCGCGAAATGGCCGAGGCCATGGCGTTCGTCTGGGAAGCGCCATCCGAGTTCGATCCGGCCGCCGTCGCGAAGTTCATGACCGACGCAGTGAGGCCCGCTCTGAAAGAAGTCGCGGCCCTCGGCGACTACACCCACGACGCCCTGGAAGCCGCCTTCAGCAGCATCCTCGAACACCACTGTCTCAAGCTGAAGGATCTCGCCCAGGCCCTCCGCGTGGCCCTCTGCGGCAAGCCCGTGAGCCCGCCGATCTTCGACACGATGTATTTGCTGGGGCCGGATGAAGTCCGCGCCCGCCTCGCGCGGTGGGTCTGACATGGACGCTGAACACAAGTCCCTCAACTTCCTCGAAGAAATCGTCGAGGCCGATCTCGCGTCCGGCGCGAATGGGGGCCGGGTGCTCACGCGCTTCCCGCCGGAGCCCAACGGGTACTTGCACATCGGGCATGCGAAGAGCATCTGCCTCAACTTCGGGCTGGGGCTGAAGTACGGGGGCGGCACAAACCTGCGTTTCGACGACACGAACCCCACGAAGGAAGAGCAGGAGTATGTGGATGCCATCCAGGCCGATGTGCGCTGGCTGGGCTTCGAATGGAAGGAACTGCTCTTCGCATCGGACTATTTCCAGAAGTTCTACGACTACGCCGAGTACCTGATCCAGCAGGGCAGGGCCTATGTCTGCGATCTGACGGAAGCCGAGATCCGCGAGTACCGCGGCAACTTCCATATGCCGGGCCGCCCGAGCCCCTACCGGGACCGCAGTGTCGAAGAGAACCTGGACCTCTTCCGCCGCATGAAGGCGGGCGAGTTTCCCGATGGCGCGCGCGTGCTGCGGGCGAAGATCGACATGGGAAGCGGCAACATGAACCTGCGGGACCCGCTCATGTACCGCATCCGCCACGCGGAGCACCATCGCACGGGGAAGGACTGGTGCATCTACCCCATGTACGACTACGCCCATCCGTTGGAAGACGCCCTCGAGGCCATCACCCACTCCGTCTGCACCCTGGAGTTCGAGGACCACAGGCCGCTCTACGATTGGTTCCTGGACCAGGACACGGATGGGAAATTCTTTCCGCGCCCCCACCCGCGCCAGTACGAGTTTGCGCGCCTGAACCTCACCACCACCGTCATGTCCAAGCGCCGCCTCCTGGAACTGGTGAAGGAAGGCCATGTGAAGGGCTGGGACGATCCCCGCATGCCCACCATCTCGGGCCTGCGCCGCCGGGGCTACACGCCGGAATCCCTGCGCGCCTTCGCGGAGAAAGTGGGCGTCGCCCGTCGCGCGGCCATGTCCGACGCGGGCCTGTTGGAAGGCGCCATCCGAGAGGATCTGGAGAAGTCGGCCCTGCGCCGCATGGCGGTGCTGCGCCCCCTCAAGGTCGTGATCACCAACATGGGCGAGACCGAACGCCACGAGCTGACGCTGGCCAACCATCCGGATCCAGCGCTGGGCACGCGCAAGGTGACACTCACGCGGGAACTCTTCACCGAGCGGGAGGACTTCGAGGAAGTGCCGCCCAAGAAGTGGTTCCGCCTGGCCCCTGACGCGGAGGTGCGCCTCAAGGGGGCTTGCCTCATCCGCTGCGAAGAAGTCGTGAAGGATGCCAACGGCCAAGTCATCGAACTCCGCTGCGCCTGGGATCCGGCGAGCCTCGGCGGCGACGCGCCGGATGGCCGCAAAGTGAAGGGCACGCTCCACTGGGTCAGCGCCGCCCACGCAGTGAAAGCCGAAGTGCGGATCTACGACCGCCTCTTCACCGCGGAGGACCCCATGGATGTCTCCGAAGGCGGTGATTGGCGCGCCACGCTGAATCAGGCCTCTCTCGAAGTCCTCTCCGAGGCCCGCCTGGAACCCGCCTTGGCCGAAGCGAAGCCCGGTGACCGCTTCCAGTTCGAGCGCCTGGGCTATTTCTGCGCCGACCCGGACACCCGCTCCGGCATACCCGTCTTCAACCGCACCGTGAGCCTGAAGGACAGCTGGGCCAGGGTGGAGGCGAAAAGCTGAGACCACGGGGCTCCAGCGCCTAGCCCGCCCCCGCCGGGCCTGATAAGTTCTTAAGGTTGGACTCCCACGCGAGCCCTGCGCTCCGACCGTCCGCCCACTCACGGGAAACCCGGCCTATGGATACCTTCGCCCGACTGCTGCACCTGTCGCCCGCCGCCGCGTGGGTGCTGGTGAAAGTGCTGCTGGCCTTCGGCATCCCCATGGGGCTGGGGCCCATCCTCACCTGGGCTGAGCGCCGGGGCAGCGCCATGATGCAGGACCGCATCGGCCCCAACCGCGTGGCCCTCTTCGGGAAGTTCCGCATCATGGGCCTCCTCCAGCCCATGGCGGACGGCCTCAAGTTCTTCTTCAAGGAGGATCTGCGGCCCACGGGCGCCAACAAGGTCCTCTTCTGGCTGGCTCCAGCTATGGCCTTCGTGCCCGCCATGCTCTGTCTGGCGGTGATCCCCCTGGGCCGCGACTTCCAGTCCGGCGACGCGCTCTGCCACTTCAGCCTGCTGGACCCCGGCAACGGCATGGGGATGTTGCTGCCCTTGGCGGTGGGCGCCATGGCCGTCTACGGGGTGATGATCGCGGCTTGGTCCAGCAACAACAAGTGGTCCATCCTCGGCGGCATGCGGGCCTCGGCCCAGATGGTGAGCTACGAGGTCGGCCTCAGCCTCGCCGTCATCGCGATCTTCATGTCCGTGGGCGGGTACGATCCGCACCAGATCGTGGAGGCCCAAGCCCACGGCTGGTTCATCTGGCGCCAGCCTCTCGGCTTCCTCGTCTTCTTCGTCTGCATGTTCGCGGAGGCCAACCGGCTTCCCTTCGACTTCGCGGAAGGCGAGTCGGAGATCGTCTCGGGCTTCCACACCGAATACGGCTCCATGAAGTTCGGGATGATGGGGCTCACGGAATACATCCACATCATCGGCGCGTCGGCTCTCATCGTGACGCTCTACCTGGGCGGCTGGCGGCTGCCCTTCATGGCCGACCAGAGCCAGCTCCCCGTGCTGCTCACCTTCGCCGTGTTCCTTGTGAAGCTCGTGCTCATGGCCTGTGTCTTCATCTGGGTGCGCTGGACCCTGCCGCGCTTCCGCTACGACCAGCTCATGGACCTGGGCTGGAAGAAGCTCCTGCCGCTGTCCATGGCGAACCTGCTTGGCATCGCCTACATCATGCAGATGAGGGGCTAGACATGGCCGTCATCGTCAAGAAAGCCGAGCTCTCCTGGTGGGACCGGATCTATGTCCTGAGCGTGGCCAAGGGCATGCTCATCACCTTTGTCCACTTCCTCAAGCAGCTCTTCACGCCCACGAGCCGGCGTTTCACCATCCAGTACCCGGACATGAAGAAGCCCATGCCCAAGGGCTACCGCGGCCTCCACGAGCTGAAGCGCTTCGAGGACGGCGCCATCAAGTGCGTGGCCTGCTTCATGTGCCAGGAGGCCTGCCCGGCCCGCTGCATCAGCATCGAAGCCGAGGAGTTCAGCGAGCTCACCTACACTCAGGGCTTCGAGGAGAAGCGCCCGGCCAAGTTCAACATCGACATGCTGCGCTGCATCTACTGTGGCATGTGTGAGGAGGCCTGTCCCAAGGACGCCATCTGGCTGCGCGACACCTACGAGGTCGCCGCCTACGACCGGCTCTCCATGAACTTCGGGAAGTGGGATCTCATCAACACCTACGCGGAGAAGGATGGCAAGGCCCGGCTGGCGCCTGACACCGAATCCCCCGCGACGCCGCGCCGCGCTGTGGCGCTTTAGAGGGAGGGGCCGTGTTCGCCGTCTTCGCGCTGATCACCCTTCTGGGCGCCGTGCTCATGCTGCTCCAGAAGAATGTCATCCAGGCGGGGCTCTGCCTGGCGCTCTCCTTCATCGGCGTGGCCGGGCTCTTCGTGCTCCTGGGCAACCCCGTGGCGGGCGCGCTCCAGATCATCGTCTACGCCGGCGCCATCCTCATCCTGGTGCTCTTCGTCATCATGCTGCTCAATCACCACGAGGAGGAGGCCGCCGAGAAGGCGCGGCCCGTCCAGCGCTGGGCCAGCGTGGCGCTCACCGCTCTGCTGGGCGCGGGCGCCATCGCCCTCGTGCTGTCTTCGCCGGGCCTTAAGGCGCTGAACGCAGGCGCGACAGCCGCGGTGCCCATGACCCTTGAGCGCGTGGGCGAGACGCTCTTCAGCGACCACCTCCTGGCGGTGGAGGCCATCGGCCTCATGCTGCTGGCTGCCATGGTGGCCGCGGTCACGCTTGTTAAGAAGGAGTTGTGATGTCCCCTCTCCTTTCCGGCGCGCTCCAGGGCTACATCGCGGTGGCTCTGCTGCTCTTCATCATCGGCCTGGCCACGGTGCTGCTGCGCCGCACGCTGCTCATGCAGTTCATGGGCGTGGAGCTCATGCTCAACGCTGCCAATGTGGCGCTGCTCGCCTTCGCCCGCTGGCGCGGGGGCGATGTGGAAGCCACGATCTTCTACCTCATGATCATCGCCGTGGCCGCCTGCGAAGCCGCCGTGGGCCTGGCCCTCGTCATCGGACTCCACCGCATGCGGGGCACCACCGACGCGGACCGCACCGCGACCCTGAAGCAGTGAGGATCTGATGCGCACTGCTTGGCTCATCCCCGTCTTCCCGTTCCTGGGATTCTTCTTCAACCTGCTCCTGGGCAAGCGCCTGGGGAAGAATGCCGTCACGGCCGCGGGCGTGGGCAGCATCGCGCTTTCCTTCGTGCTGGCTTGTGTGCTCTTCGTGGCCATGCTCCACGCGCCCGGGCACCGGCTGGAACTGGCCTACGGCGAGTGGATGAGCGCGGGCGCCTTCAGCGTGCCGCTGGGGTTCGTCATTGATCCGCTCTCCGGGATCATGATGCTGGTCATCACGGGCATCGGCTTCCTCATCCACCTCTACTCCGTGGGTTACATGGGTGAAGACAGCGGCTACGCCCGCTTCTTCGCCTACATGAACCTCTTCGTGTTCTTCATGCTCACGCTGGTGATGGGCTCCAGCCTGCCGCTGCTCTTCGTGGGCTGGGAGGGCGTGGGCCTCTGTTCCTACCTGCTCATCGGCTACGACTACGCGCAGGCGGATGATGTGCCGGCGGCGGCGGGCCTCAAGGCCTTCATCTACAACCGCGTGGGCGACCTCGGCGTGCTCATGGGCATGTTCGCCCTCTTCGCGGCCTTCGGCACCCTCACCATCGGCGACATCCTCCTGAAGGCCGGGCACCTCGGCCCGCAGCTGGGCTTCGGGCTGCTCACCTTCGCCACCCTCATGTTCTTCATCGGCTGCACAGGCAAGAGCGCCCAACTGCCCCTCTACATGTGGCTGCCGGACGCCATGGCGGGCCCCACGCCCGTGTCGGCCCTCATCCACGCGGCCACCATGGTGACGAGCGGCATCTACCTCGTCGTCCGCATGGCGCCGCTCTTCCAGATGACGCCCCTGACGATGACGATCATCGCCTGGGTGGGCGGGCTCACGGCGCTCTTCGCGGCCACCATCGCGATCGTCCAGAAAGACATCAAGCGCGTGCTGGCCTACTCCACCGTCTCGCAGCTGGGCTACATGTTCCTGGGCCTGGGCGTGGCGGGCTTCGCGGCGGGCTTCTTCCACGTGTTCACCCATGCCTGGTTCAAGGCGCTGCTCTTCCTCGGCGCGGGCTCGGTGATCCACGCGCTGCACCACGAGCAGAACCTGATGAAGATGGGCGGCCTCTGGAAGAAGATGCCCATCACGGGCTGGACCATGCTCATCGCCACGGCCTGCATCATCGGCTTCCCTGGCACCTCCGGTTTCGCCAGCAAGGACGAGATCCTCTACCTCGCCTACTTGAAGAGCCCCGTCCTCTACTGGATGGGCGTGGCGGGCGCTTGCTGCACAGCCTTCTACATGCTGCGGCTCTTCACGCTCGCGTTCCTGGGCGAGGCGCGCGACGCGCGCGCGTTTGAGCACGCGCATGAGAGCCCCGCGACCATGACGCTGCCCTTGATCGTTCTCGCCATCGGCGCGCTGGGGGCGGTGGCCTTCGGCTGGCCCACAGCCTTCGGCGGTTCCTTCCGCATCGAGGCGTTCTTGGAGCCTTCCGTTTCCTATGGCGTGACGGCGACGGAAGCCATCATCCATCACGGCGGCAGTCCCGCGCTGCTGGCGGGCATCTCCACGGTGCTGGCGCTGGGCTTCGCGTGGTGGGGCTGGTCCACCTACAAGGGGGGACTCGAAGTGGCGGAAACCCGCGCTGGCCGCTGGCCTTTCCTCCACCGCTTGCTGGAGAACAAGTACTTCGTGGACGAGGGCCTGGCCTTCATCCTCGTCGCTCCCCTGCGCTGGTTCGGCAATGTGCTCTGGAAGCTCTGCGATGTGATCTTCATCGACGGCATCGGCGTGAACCTCCCCGGCGCGCTCACGCGGGTGGCGGGCGACTTCACCGCCCTCTTCCAGACGGGCCGCGTGCGGAACTACGTGCTCACCATGGGCCTCGGCGGCCTGCTTCTCCTCTATGTGTTCCTGAAGTAGGCGCCCGATGACCCTCTGGATGAGCTCCCACTTCCTCAGCTTCCTGGTCTTCGCGCCGGCCGTGGCGGGGCTGCTATTGCTGCTCTTTCCCGAGCGCCAGGCGCGGCTGGCCAAGCTGCTGGGCCTGCTCGCGGCCATCGCGATCTTCGGCGTGAGCCTGCGCGCGCTGGGTTTGGCGCCTGATGCCGCCAACTGGCTCTTCCTCGAGCACCGCGCGTGGTTCTCCGTGGCGAGCCTGCCCGTGGATTACCGGCTGGGCCTGGATGGTCTCAATCTCTGGCTCGTGCTGCTCACCACCTTCCTCGTGCCGCTGACCATGTTGGCCACCTGGACCAGCCTCAAGCAGCGCGAGGGCGCCTTCGCAGGGCTCTTCCTCCTGCTGGAGACGGGCGTGCTGGGCGCGCTGCTGAGCCAGGACATGCTTTTCTTCTACCTGTTCTGGGAGGGGATGCTCATCCCCACCTACTTCATGATCGGCGTGTGGGGCGGCGAGGACCGCCGCTACGCCGCCAACAAGTACTTCCTCTACCTCGTGAGCGGCAGCCTTGTGTGGCTCGTGGGCCTGCTCTATCTCGCGGCGCAAGCGGGCTCCTTCGCGCCGGAGCTGATGGCTCAGGCGGCCACGCAGCTGCCCTTCCACACCCAGGCCTGGCTATTCCTCGCCTTCCTCCTCGCCTTCGCCATCAAGTTCCCCCTCTTCCCGCTCCACACCTGGATGCCGGACGCCTACGCGCAGGCGCCCACGGCGGCCGTGCCCGTGGGCATGCTCGTGAAGCTGGGAGGCTACGGCTTCCTCCGCTTCGTCATCCCCATCCTCCCGGCCGCGGCGGCGCATTACTCGAAGACGCTGGCGGTCCTCGCCGTCATCGCCATCATCTACGGCGCGCTGGTGGCGCTCGTGCAGCGGGACATGAAGAAGCTCGCGGCTTACTCATCCCTGAGCCACATGGGCTTCGTGCTGCTGGGCCTGGCTTCCCTCACGGTCATCGGCGTGCAGGGCGCCGTGCTCCAGATCGTGAACCTGGGCCTCACCACCACGGCCGTCTTCCTCATGATCGGCATGCTCCAGGACCGGACGGGCACCACCCTCATCGCGGACTTCGGCGGCGTGGCGTCGCGGATGCCCGTCCTCACGGGCTTCTGGATCGTGGCGGCCATGGCCAGCATCGGCTTGCCCCTCACGAACGGGTTCGTGGGCGAGTTCCTCGTCTTCAACGGCGTCTTCACCTCCGGCTTCGCCTGGGGCCGTTCGGCCGCCTGCCTGGCCACGCTGGGCGTGCTGCTGGCCGCGGCCTACATGCTCTGGATGACGAAGCGCGTCTTCTGGGGCGCGGAGAATCCGGACCCTGAAGGCGGAACGGCCAAGCTGGCCGGGGATCTCTCCTTCCGGGAGATCGCGGTGCTGGTGCCCCTGGCGGCGCTCATCCTCTGGATCGGCGTCCACCCCCGCACCTTCCTCGCGGCGAGCGAGCGGCCCGTGGCCCAGCTGCTGTCGGATGCGCAGGCCCCCGCGCCCCGCTGGGCCCCGCAGGCTCCCGCCCTGACCGAGGTGCACGAATGATGGCCAAGAATTTCGCCGCGCTCTGGCCCCTCCTCTTTCCGGCGGCGGGCGCCTGCTTCATCCCGCTGGCCTCCCTGGACCGCGAGCATGACACGGCCAAGTGGATCCGCGGAGTGGTCTACGGCATCGCGCTGCTGGCTCTGGGCGGCAGCTTCTACTACCTGGCGAGCCTTTGGGCCACGGGCGCGCAGCCAGAGTTCGAGAGCTTGCGCATGGACCGGCTGGCGCAGTTCTCAGGCATCTTCATCACCATCGCCGCCATGCTCACCGTGATGCAGGCCTGGGACCACTTCCACCAGGAGGGCTGGGTGAAAGCGGAGACGCTTTCGCTGCTGCTTTTCTCCGTGACGGGCATGATGCTCTTCACGGCCACCTCGAACCTGCTGCTCATGTTCCTGGGCCTGGAGCTGCTGAGCCTGCCGCTCTACGCGATGGTGGCCACCGTGCGCACGCGGGCGGAGGCGCCCGAGGGCGCCATGAAGTACTTCCTCACGGGCGCGGTCGCCTCCAGCTGCTTCCTCATGGGCAGCGTCCTCATCTACGGCATGACGGGCACCCTCGACCTCTCCGCGGCCCTGGCCGCGAAGGGCGGGGCGGACCCGGTCTTCCTCGCCGGCGTGGCTCTGCTGCTGCTGGGCTTCCTCTTCAAGACGAGCACTGTTCCCTTCCACCAGTGGACGCCGGACGCCTACCAGGCCAGCCCCCACCCCATCGCGGGCTTCATGAGCGTGGCCACCAAGGGCGCGGCCTTCATCGCCCTCATGCGCGCCTTCCCTGGCGCGCTCTCGGCGGGCGCCGCCGGTCCCAAGGCCCAGCATGTCTTCGCCATCCTCGCGGTGCTCACGCTCGTCATCGGCAATCTCACGGCGCTGGTGCAGAGCGACGCCAAGCGCATGCTGGCCTACTCCGCCATCTCCCACGCGGGTTACCTGCTCCTGGGTTTCGTGGCGGGCACACCGGCCGCCATGACGGGCGTGCTCTTCTATCTCGCCATCTACCTGGCCATGAACATGGGCGCCTTCGGGCTCTTCACGGCTTTCGGCCTCGTGGGCGGGGACACCAGCTACGACGCCCTGCGGGGCCTGGGCTGGAAGCGGCCCCTCATGGGCCTCTGCGCAGCCATCTGCATGCTGAGCCTGGCGGGCATCCCCCCCTTCGGCGGCTTCTTCGGGAAGTACCTCATCTTCAAGGAGCTCATCGCCACGGGCCATGTGCCGCTCGCGGTGCTGGGCGTCCTGGCCAGCCTCGTGAGCCTCTACTACTACCTGCGCTTCGTCGTGGCCCTCTTCATCCAGGCGCCCACGGAGGCCCTGGAACGCCGCCGGGCCGAACAACCCCTGGCCCCCTCCACCCTGGCGGGATTCTCCGTCCTGGTGGCGGCGGCCATGGTGGTGATGGGCGGCTTCGCCCAGGGTTTCCTCGTCCCTGGCTTCGCGGCCCGGGCGGTGGAAGAGGGGTTGAAGCTCTTCCGCTGATTTTTTCGCGGACCCCTTCAACCAATCCCGCTTGGCAGTGTCTACCTCGCATGGCAAGGTAGCTCCTTGGGGACGCTTCTGCCTGGTTCCTTGAGTGGAGGATGTCTCACATGAAGCGCAGCACTTGGGTGTGGACGGGCGTGGCCGCCCTGGTGGTCGCAGGCGGGGTCATCGGCATGACCCGGTCTAAGGACGACGCGCCGAAGTGGCGCACGGCCAAGGTGGACACGGGCGACATCCGCCAGCGCATCAGCGCCACAGGCATCCTCAACCCCGTGGTGTCCGTGACCGTGGGTTCCCAAGTCTCTGGCACCATCTCCGCCCTCTATGCCGACTTCAACAGCCAGGTGAAGGCCGGCCAGCCCATCGCGCAGATCGACCCCTCGCTCATCGAGACGCAGCTCGTCAACGACCAGGCCAACCTCCGCGCGGCCACCGCGAAGGCCGAGGACGCCAAGCGCCAGATGGACCGCGGCAAGCGGCTCTTCGACGGCAAGCTCATGGCCGAGCAGGACTACCAGACCCTTGTGACGGCCTACCAGCAGGCCCTGGGCAGCCAAGCCGGGGCCCAGGCCGCGGTGGAAAAGGACAGGACCAACATCGGCTACTGCACCATCAAGGCCCCCGTGGCGGGCACGGTCATCAGCCGCGCCGTGGATGTGGGCCAGACCGTGGCCGCCAGCTTCGCCACGCCCAACCTCTTCGTCATCGGCAAAGACCTTACCAAGATGCAGGTCTTCGCCACCATCGACGAGGCCGACATCGGCGGGGTGAAGGACGGCCAGCCCGCCCTGTTCACCGTGGACGCCTTTCCCGACACGCAGTTCAAGGGCGCCGTGGGCCAGGTGCGCCTGCAGCCCACCACCACGAACAATGTCGTCACCTACACGGTGGTGGTGAATGTGCCCAATGACGACCTGAAGCTGCTGCCGGGCATGACCGCCAACATCACCATCATGACGGCGCATCAGAGCCATGTGCTCCGCGTGCCCAACGCCGCGCTGCGGTTCAACCCCGCCGCCTTCCTCCCCGAAGCGAAGAGCCAGCGGCCCGCCGGCGGCGTGCCTGGCGGCCCTGGCGCCATGCAGGCCAAGCGGGACGCGGGCCATGTCGTGAAGCGGGATGACCATGTGTGGGCTCTCGACGCGGCCGGCAAGCCCAAGCAGGTCCCCGTCACCCTCGGCATCAGCGACGGCCAGTTCACGGAGGTGAGCGGCGAGGGTGTCAGCGAGGGGCTGGCTGTCATCGTGGGCGTGGAAGACCTGAGCAAGGGCGCCAAGTCGGCGCAGAACACGCCCATCGGCGGCGGCATGCCGGGCGGCGGCCCGCGCCGCTAAGGACTCCCCATGATCGAGTTCATCAAGCTCGCTTTATTCGCCATCACGCGCAACAAGACGCGCGCCTTCCTCACCATGCTCGGCATCATCATCGGCGTGGGCTCGGTCATCGTCATGATCGGCATCGGCCAGGGCTCCAAGAAGGCCTCCGAGGACATCATCCGGAGCATGGGCACGAATCTCATCATGATCTTCCCCGGCTCCAGCTCGAAGTCCGGCGGAGGCCCGGTGGGCCTGGGCGGGGTGGACACGCTCACGCCCGCGGACGCCGACGCCATCAACGCCGAATTGAAGGATTCCGTCTCCGCCGCGACCTCCTATGTGCGCGCGGCCAAGCCCGCGGTCTACGCGGACAACAACTGGCTCGTGGGGACGGTCGCCGGCGCGGACGCGAACTATCTCGAGATCAAGGCCTGGAACCTGGACGAGGGCCGCTACTTCACGGAGCAGGAGGTCCGCAGCCAGGCCAAGGTCTGCGTCATCGGCAAGACCGTGCAGGACAACCTCTTCCCCGGCGGCGAGGATCCGGTGGGCAAGACCATCCGCATCGGCAACCTGCCCTTCGAGGTGGTGGGCGCGCTGGAGCGCAAGGGCGGCGGCCCCATGGGCGACCAGGACGACACCATCCACGCGCCTTACACGACGGTGATGCGCAAGATCAAGGGCAGCGACCACATCAACTTCATCATCGCCAGCGCCAACGGCGACAACATGGCGAACCTGGCCTCTGACGAGATCACGGCCCTCCTGCGGCAGCGCCACAAGCTGGGGCCCGGCGACGCGGACGACTTCACCATCCGCCGCCAGGACGACTGGATCCAGGCCTCGGCCCAGCAAGCGCAGGTCATCACCGTCCTTCTCACGGTGGCGGCGGGCATCTCGCTCATCGTGGGCGGAATCGGCATCGCCAACATCATGCTGGTGAGCGTCACGGAGCGCACCCGCGAGATCGGCGTGCGCCGCGCGCTGGGCGCCACCCAGAAGAGCGTCATGCTCCAGTTCCTCATCGAGGCCGTGGTGTTGGCCATCATGGGCGGCCTCATCGGCGTGGGCCTGTCGCTGGGCGTCATCGGGCTGCTCCAGATGAAGCAGGTCCCGGCCCTCGTGCAGAGTTGGGCCGTCCTCCTGGGTATCGGCTTCTCGGGCCTCGTGGGCATCGCCGCGGGCTTCCTCCCCGCCGTGAAGGCGGCGAAGCTGGATGTCATCGACGCCCTCCGGTATGAGTGACCTTCCCGGCGAACTCCGCCACGATCCCTACGCCGCCCTGAGGCATCCCGAATTCCGCTGGTTCATGGTGTCGGGGTTCCTGCTCTCGCTCGCCATGCAGATGCAGTCCACCATCCTGGGCTGGCAGGTCTACGGCATCACCGGAACGGCCTGGTCGCTGGGCATCGTGGGCTTGGCCGAGGCCGCGCCCTTCCTGGCCCTCACACTGGTGGGCGGCCATGTGGCGGACCGCTCCGACCGCCGCGCCATCTCCCTGGTCTTCGTGGCCCTGCTGGCCCTGGGCGCGGCCGTGCTGCTGGGGCTCAACCTGCACCGGCTGCCTTCGGCGGCCTGGCCTTTCTATGCCATCCAGGCTGCGGCGGGCCTGGCCCGGGCCTTCTACCGCCCCGCGTCGTCGGCTCTCGCGACGGAGCTGGTGCCTAGGGAGGCCTATGCCAACGCGGCCGCCTGGCGCACGACGCAGTTCCAGGTGGCCATGGTGGCGGGGCCCGCTCTGGGCGGCCTCGTCTACGGCTTCGCGAGCCCCCGCGCCGCCTACGGCCTGGAGCTGGCGCTCCTCGTCACCGGCGGGATCTTCCTCGCCTTCGTGAAACCGAAGCCGCGGAAGGCGGACGCGGGCGCGCCGCGCCCCGCCTTCTTCGACGGCGTGCGCTTCGTGTGGCGGGAGAAAGCCATCCTGGGCGCCATGTCGCTGGACCTCTTCGCCGTGCTCTTCGGCGGCGCGCCAGCCCTGCTGCCCATCTTCGCGGGGCCGGCCTTCCTCAATGTCGGCGCGCAGGGCCTGGGCCTGCTGCGGGCGGGCCCGGCCATAGGCTCCGTCCTCACTTCGCTGGCGCTGGCGCACCTGCCGCCGCTGAAACGGGCGGGGAAGGTGCTGCTGTGGAATGTGGGGCTCTTCGGCCTCTGCTGGATCGTCTTCGCGCTATCGAAGCATTTCTGGCTGTCCTTCCTCATGCTGGGTCTCAGCGGCGCCACGGACGATGTGAGCGTCGTCGTGCGCTCCACGCTCGTGCAGACGCTCACGCCGCCCGAGATGATGGGCCGCGTGCAGGCCGTGAACGGCTTCTTCATCGGCAGCAGCAACGAAGTGGGCGCCTTCGAGAGCGGCGCCGCCGCGGGCCTGCTGGGCGTGGTGCCCAGCGTCGTCATCGGCGGTTGCATCACCGTGGCCGTGGTAGTGCTCACGGCCTGGCGCGTCCCCGCCCTGCGGAAACTGCGCGAGATCCACCGCTGAAGCTGCGGTCCGGGTCCCACCGCCTGAGATCTTCTCCCTAAACGCTCCCGGCCTGCCAGCGTTAGACATAGATTGCTGATCTGTGGGCAATTCCGGGGAGGAAACATGCGGACCGACCGCGCAGGGCTGCTCCATCGGTGGGCAGTCATCATCGGATGGATGATCTTGTCAGGACCCGGGCTTGTGGCAGCCGCTCCTGCGGGGACTTCTGTGGCGGAGGCCGCAGCAAGACTCCTGCGGCGCGAGATCTCCTCCGACCAGGGGCCCGGCATGGCGGTCCTGATCGCGAAGGGCGACCGCGTGATCTACCAGGGCGCGCGGGGCCGCGCGGACCTCGAGCTGGGAGTCCCACTCAATCCGCGAGCTGTGTTCCGGATCGGGTCCATCACGAAGACCCTGACTGCCGCGACCGTTCTGAAGCTGGTCTCGGCCGGTCGCCTATCCCTGGACGCGCCTCTGTCGCGGTTCCTGCCGGGCTATCCTGGCGGGAACGGTATCTCGATCGCCCAGCTGCTCGACCACACCGCGGGTATCAGCGATGCCTGGGAGGCCAGCCCCTGCGAGGAGCTGGACACGGCGAAGCTGCTCAAGCGCATCGGGGCCCAGCCCCCCGACTTCGCGCCGGGCGCGGACTGGAGATACAGCAACTCCGGCTACATGCTCCTGGGCGCGGTGATCGAGTCCGTCACGGGCAAGCCGTGGGATATCGCGATACGGGACCTTGTCCTGACACCGCTCGGGATGGCGCGGACGGGCTACTTCGGTGATTCCGATGTCGTGCCGGGCCGCGCCGAGGGCTACAGCCGTGATCCCAATGGAGCCGTCATCCGGGCTCCGTATGTGAGCCTCACGGGGCCCGGCGCCGCGGGCGCGCTTTCATCCACGACAGAGGATCTTTTCCACTTCGTCCGCGCCCTCACGACGGGGCGGCTGCTCCCCTCCGGTCTCTACCAAGCCATGACGACCGCGAAGGCCACCGTCTCCGGGCAGAGCGTCCCCTACGGCTACGGGGTGATGCTCGGGCAGGTCCGTGGAGAGCCCGTCATCGAGCACAACGGCGGCATTGAGGGATTCGCCACCCACTACGTCCATTTCCTGCGACAAGACATCACCGTCATCGTGCTGGCGAACAGCGACGCGGCGCTCAATCCAAGGTCGCTCGCGCACCGGTTCGGCGCCCTGGCGATCGGCAAGCCCTATCTGGTCTTCCACGAATCGGTTCTTGATGCCGAAGCGATGCGCGGCTTGGCCGGCTCGTACCGCGTGGGTCCGTCCTCCACCCGCACCCTGTTCGTCCAGGACGGGAGGCTCTGTGTGCGGCGGGACGAGGGACCTGGCCGTCAGCTCGCCGGAACCCAGGATGGAGTCCTCTACTGGCCCGGAGATGAGACCGACTGCTTCCGGATCATCCGCGACGCGCGGGGAGCGGTTCTGGCCCTGGACTTCTATGCCGACGGCATGGCGCCGGCACAACGCGAGCTGCGGATCAACTAGGGACGAGGTGGCGGGAAGCCTGCCAGCAGATCCTTCACGGCCTTTTGGACGGCGGCGTCGGCTTCCTCTGGTGTGAGCGACGGCCCGACGGCATTTTCGGCGGTGCCGTGCCAGAGGACAGAGCGGCTGCGGGCGTCCAGGATGTCGAGGGCGATGTCCGCGACCAGATCGGGCCGCCCTCCGGTGCTGCGGCTCACCCCCGCGCCCACGCCGCCGCCGGGTCCGTAGCTGCCCACGCCGACCCCGAATGTGAAGACCGGCCCCCGCTTCACATGCATCACCGGCTGGTAGCGGACGAGGAGATCCGCGTCTGGGCCGGTGGCGCCCGTAAAGCCCTTGGCGCCCATCTCCGCCTCCACCGCCCGCTGGACGCGGCGCAGCAGCAGCTCCGGCCCCGGGTCCTGCCCGGGGACGAAGCCGAAACTGCGATAAGCGTGGAAATCGGCCTGCCGGTCATAGTCCGTGCGGACGCGGTAGCCCCCGCAGGCCGTGAGCAGGAGCAGCAGGGCGGGCGCGGCGGCGCGTGCGGCGCGCATCAGAGCTTCGCGAGCGCCGCGTCGTAATTCGGCTCGTTGGCGATCTCGGGGACCATCTCCGTGTGGAGCACGGTGCCGTTCTCATCCAGCACCACCACGGCCCGGGCGCAGAGGCCGCTCAGGGGGCCGTCGGTCATCTTCACGCCGTAAGCGTCCAGGAAACCGGGGTTGCGGAAGGTGGAAACGGGCTCCACGGTGGAGATGCCTTCGGCGGCGCAGAAGCGCTTCTGGGCGAAGGGCAGGTCCGCGCTCACGCAGAGCACGGCCGTGTTGGCCTTCTCCGCCGCGCGCTTGGAGAAGACGCGCTCGCTGGTGGCGCAGGTGGGCGTGTCCACGGAAGGGAAGATGTTGAGGATGACCCGCTGGCCCTTCAGGTCGCCCTTCTTGACCTCGGAGAGGTCCATCTTGGTGAGGGTGAAGTCGGGCGCAGCGCTGCCGACCTTGGGCAGGTCGCCGGAGGTGTGGATGGGGTTCCCTTTCAGCGTGATCTGGGCCATGGCCGCTCCTTGGAAGGCGGCCAGTCTAACGCCAGATCTTCAGCGTTGCTTCGGCGGAAACTTCGCCAGCGTGTCTTTCACGGCGCTGGCCACGGCGTCATTGGCCTTTTCGGGATCATCCAGGCCCGTCAGCACGCCCTCATCCGCGCCCTGCCACACCAGCTGGTTCGTGCGGGCATCCACGATCTCGATGATGAGGGAGCCTTCCCGGTAGGCGTGGGTCTGACTGAAGCTGGTGCCCACGCGGTAGCCCCAGGGCCGGTACCAGCCGCCCCCGCCGAAGCCCACGCGGGTCGTCGTGCGGTAGTGGCGGGTGTGGAAGACGGGATAGCAGGCCACGAGGAAATCCGGATCGGCGATCTCCTCCCGCGTGAAGCCCCTGCCCTGCAACTCCGCCGCCACCGCGGCGCGGACACGCTTGTCCATGAGCGGATCCTCCCCTCCCTGGTTCTTCCCGCGCTTCCCGGCGGCGTAGAGGTCGAAGGTCTTGTAGCGTGAGAAGTCCTGCGACACATCGTAGTCATAGCGCACGGGGCTGGCGCAGGCCGTGAGCAGCAGCAGGGCGGGGATGGCGGCCAGGGGGCGGAGTTGGCGCATGGGGCCTCCGGAAGATCCTGACTCCTTGGATGCCTGAAGCGGAAAAGAGGTTTAGCCCAGTGCTTCGATTTGACCGTTCCGCCACACCTGGAACTTGCCCTCGAAGGCCCAGGGCAGGGCGCGGGCGGCGCCTTCGCGCTGGTCCGTGTGGAAATGCCCGGTGAGGAAGACCCGGTCCTCCGCTTCCGCGGCGGCGCGGAGGAAGGCTTCGCGGGGGAAGGCCAGCTTGTACTCGCGGTTCGTGGTGCGGAGTTTCGCTTCAAGCGTCGCGGCGATGCGCGCCGCCGTTCTGCTGGGAAGCAGTCGGAAGAAGGTCCACAGCGCGCCTGAGCGGCTGACGAGGTTCCAGAGCCGGTAGCGCCAATCCGCCGTGTTGACGAGGTCGCCATGCTCGAAGGCCAGGCCTTCCTCCGGCAAGCCGCCGCCCAGTCCTTCGCCCATGAGGTCGAAATCACCCGCGTGGCGGTCCAGGAAGTATTCGCGGTTGCCCATCCAGAGCCCCACCCAGCGGCCAGCCGCGCGGCGCTCGCGCACCCAGGCGAGGAACCTTCCTTGGGCGGGCGTCTCCATGCCCGGCAGACCCACCCACACATCGAAACAGTCGCCCAGGAAGAGCCAATCCGCGTCCGGATGCGCGGAGCCGGCGGCCTCCAGGCCCACCAGCTCCGCACTCCAATGCGGATCTGCCACGAGGATGAGGTCCCGGGAAGGATCAGGCCGCCTCAGCTCTCCCCGCCGCCAGGAGTGGGCCATCCATCGCCGCCGCGCGCGCAGGCGGGAGAGGCTCACCACGGCCATGCCCAGCGCACCGCCGATCGTGTCCGCCATCCAATTGAAGACATCCCAACCTTGGCCCGAGATGAAGCGATGGCAGAACTCGTCCAGCGCTCCGGAGGCGCTGACGGCGGCGAAGGTGATCAGGTGCCGCTTGTAGAGCGGCAGGTCCGGCCGTGTCCGCGCCAACGCAAGCTCCATAGCCAGCCCCAGCAGCGCGAACACGCCCGCGCGCGCCAGCGTTCCGGGATGATGCGGGTGCTGGCCGATCCAGTAGATGGCGGCCGCGAGGGCCAGGGTGGGAAGCCAGAAAAGAAGGCGGCGCATAGAACCAGGAAACCACGGATGGGTCCTGGTCCGCATGTGCCGCGGGTCACGCCGTTCAGTTCCCCACTTCGATCAGCTTGAAGCTGCCGGGCGCCATGGAGGGCCGGGGGCGCGGATGCTCCGCCGTGGGCGCGGGCGCGGGGCCGAAATCGGCGGTCACGAGGAAGACATGGTGGGTCTTCGTGTCCACGATCATGGTGCGGGCCCCCTTGGCGGTGGGAACATTGCCGAGGGCCTTCAGGCCGTCGATCACGGTGAGGGTGCCCGCGCCGTTGGAGGCGTAGGCAAGGCCGTTGCCGGCGTCGAAGCCGCCCGCGTCGGTGCCTTCGCCGGAGGGGATGGCCGCCACCAGTTTGCCGGTCTTCGCATCCACCACAGCGACCTTGGCGTTGCCGCCCGTGCTATAGAGGCGGCTGTTGGCCGCGTCGAACGCGAGGCCGCTGGGCTCCTCGATACCGGCGAGGGGCCAGGTGGCCTGGAGCTTCATGTCCTTCGCCCCGAAGACGGCGATCTGGCCCTTGTCCTCCAGATTCACGAAAATGCGGCCCGCGCCGTTTGTGGCCGCGAACTCGGGCTTGGCGTTGAGGGCCAGCGTGCCTTCGATGGCGCCCGTGGCGGCGTCGATGGCCGTCACGCTGCGGCCGTGGCCGTTGAAGGTGAAGACGCGCTTGGAGAACGGGTCGTAGAGGATGGCGTCCGGGCCCTCGCCCGTGGGCTGGATCATGCGGACGGTCTTCAGCGTCTTGAGGTCGAAGCAGGTGACGCTGTTCGCGCGGCCGTTGCTGGTGAAGCCGAGGCCGAGATCCGGCGCGAGCGCGATGCCGTGCACGCCTTGGGTGTCGGTGATGTCGCCCACCACTTTGCCGGTGTCGGCATCCACCACCATCACGTGGGTGCCGCGCGAGATGTAGATGCGCCGGGCGGCGCTGTCGATGTTGAGGTAGTCCCAGCCTCCCTCGCCGCCAAGGGCGTAGGTGTGGAGGACACGGGGCAGGGCGGGGGCTTTCTCCTGCAGGGCGGGGACGGGCGGTAGGAAGAACATCAGGACTCCTGGGGTTGGGCCGTGGCGGCCTCCGCATCTTCAACGGGGGCGAAACGCCCGAAGCGCTGGATGAGGGTGGGCAGCAGCAGCAGGTTGAGAACGGTGGAGGAGATGAGGCCGCCGAGGATGACGATGGCCATGGGGCCTTCGATCTCGCGGCCCGGGGCGCGCGCGCCCAGCGCGAGGGGGAGCAGGGCCAGAGAGGTGACCGTGGCGGTCATGAGGATGGGCACGAGCCGCTCCTCGGCGGCCCGGCGGGCCGTGGCGTTGTTCCAGGTGAAGCCTTCCTTCAGCACGAGATGTTCCGCGTGGGAGACCAGCATGATGCTGTTCCGCGTGGTGATGCCGAAGAGCGTGACGAAGCCCACGAGCGCGCCCAGGTTGGCGGTGCCGCCCGTGAGGAAGGCCGCCAGCACGCCGCCCACGAGGGCGAAGGGCAGGTTCGCCAGCACGAGCATGAGGTTGCGCGGCGAGTGGAAGACGAGGCTCAGCAGCGCGAGGATGCCCGCGAGCGCGATGAGGAGGTGGAAGGCGAGCTCGCGATGCGCGGCCGTCTGCGCTTCCAGCACGCCGCCGAAGCGGGCTGTCACCCCGGCGGGCAGGTTGGCCTTGGCCTGCACGGCTTTCTCCGCTTCAGCCACGAAGGACGCGAGGCTGTGTCCCTGGACGCTGCAGGTGACGAGGGCGCGGCGCTGAGCTCCGTCGTGGAGGACGGCATAACGGCCCGTGCCCTTTTCCAGTTTCACCACCTGCGATAGCGGCAGACTGCGGCCATCGGGCGTCTGGATGGGCAGCGCGGTGATGCGTCCGGGATCGCGCTTGGTGCTTGGCACCACGGTGAGCGCCACATCCGTGACGATGGGCCCTTCGAAGACCTGGCCCACCACTTGCCCCTGGAACGCGGCCTGGATGGCGTCCAGCACTTCAACCGGGCGGAGGCCATGGCGCGCCGCCGCCTCCGGGTCCACGCGCAGCGTCCATTCCGGCTGCCCCGGCGGGCTGTCCACGGCCACATCCTGCGCGCCGGGAACGGTGGCGAGCACGGCCTTCACGCTGGCCGCGGCCTGGTCCAGCTGGTCGAGATCCTGCCCGTTGAGCTGCACCACCACGGGCGCCCGGGCTCCCGAGATGACATCATCCACCCGGTCCGCGAGATAGGTCTTCACCTCGAAGGTGGTGCCGGGGATGGCCTGCAGCGCTTCCCGCACCCGGTCCGCGCTGTCGGTGGGCGCGCCGGGTTTCAGCTCGATCTCGAATTCGCTGAATTGCGGGCCCACGGTGTCGTCCCCGCCCTCTGTGCGGCCGGCCCGCTGGGATATGCGCCCCACCTCCGGCAGCTTCGAAAGCGCGGCGGCCACGCGGTCTCCGGTGCGCAGGCTCTCCTGCAGCGACGCGCCTGTGGGCAGGTTCATCTGGAGGACGAGGTGGCCCTCCTGGAAATCAGGCAGGAAGCCGCCGGGCAGGAAGGGAAGGGCCACCAACGCTCCGGCGATGAGGATGCCTGCGCCCAGGAAGAGCGCCTTGGGCCGCGCCATGAGGTCTTCCAGCAGCGCGTGGTACCGCGCCTTCAGGCCGCGCACCCAGGCGGGTTCCTCGTGGGGCAGGCGTCCCTTGCCGAAGATCAGGAGTGTCAGAGCGGGCGTCACGGTGAGCGCCACCAGCAGCGAGGCCAGCACGGCGGACAGATAGGCCCAGCCAAGCGGCGCGAAGATGCGCCCCTGCACGCCCGAGAAGGTGAGCACGGGGAACATCACGAGCGCCACCACGCCCGTGGCGAAGACGACGGAGCCGCGCACTTCCATGGAGGCTTCCAGCACGATCTGGAGCGCGGACCGCGTATCGCTCTCGGCCCTGGCCTGGCGCATGCGGCGGAGGATGTTCTCCACATCGATGATGGCGTCGTCCACCACCTCGCCCAGGGCGATGGTGAGGCCGCCCAGCGTCATGGTGTTGAGCGTGAAGCCCAGGTGGGCCAGCACCACCGCTGCCGCCAGCAGCGAGAGCGGGATCGCCGTGAGCGAGATGAAGGCCGTGCGCGGGTCCCGGAGGAAGGCCAGCAGCACCAGCACCACCAGCAGCCCGCCCAGCATCAGCGCGTTCCGTGCGTTGCCCACGGCGGTCTCGATGAAGGAGGCCACGCGGAAGGCGGGGCCTCGCAGTTCGATGCCGTTCCGGGCGAGGTCGGGTTCCTGGGCCTTCAGCACCGTCTCGATGCCCTTCGTAACGGCGAGCACATCGGCATCGGGCTGGACGAACAGCTCGGCCGTGAGCCCGGGACGGCCATCCACCATGGCCGCGCTCGTGGGAGGCGCCGGAGCCCAGGCCACCCGGGCCACATCCCCGATGCGCAACACCGCACCATCCTTCGAGGCCACGGCCACCTGCGCCAGGCTCTCCGGCGTGAGGCTCTGGCCCTCGCTGCGGAGCACGATGCGCTGGGTCGGCGTGTCCAAGAACCCCGCGCCGCGGATGCCCGTGGCGGAGGCCGCGGCCTGCCGCACCTGGTCCAGCGAGAGCCCGCGGGCCTGGAGGCTTCCAGGCAGCATCTGGACTTGCAGCTGGCGCACCTCGCCGCCGTAGTCTGACACATTGGTGATGCCGGGGACGCCGAGGAGCTTGGGCCGGAGCGTCCAGTCCAGATAGGAGCGCAGTTCCATCGGCGACCGCGTGGCGCTCACGAGGCCGAAGGAATAGATGTAGCCGGTGCTTCCGATCAGCGGCGCCAGCGTGGGCGTGCCGGTGCCCTGCGGAAGACGGCTCGCGGCTTCCGCCACGCGCTCCGCCACCTGCTGCCGCGCAAGGTGGATGTCCGTGCCGTCCTTGAAAACAGTGTCTATAGCCGAAGCGCCCTGGATGCTCTGGGAGCGCATGTCCGACAGCCCTGGCACGCCGTTTAGCGCCCGCTCCAGCGGAAGCGTGACGAGCTGTTCGACCTCTTCCGGGGAAAGGCCCGGAGCCTGCGTCTGCACGGTCACCATGGGCGGCGCGAATTCGGGGAAGACGCCCAGCTGCGTGTGGCTGGCGGTGTAGATGCCGTAGGCCACCATGAGCGCGGCGCCCACCATGACGAGGCCCCGTAGGCGCAGCGCGCCGCGGACGATCGAATCAAGAGCCTGGGTCAGCATGGGAGGTCACCGCGCAAGGGGCGCCGCCCGAGCCAAGCAAGTAAGGCGAGGCGAGATGCACCTACTGTGCATAAGCCGAGGCTGACGCCGCATGGCGAGAGGCGCCGCCCCTTGCCCGCAGGGACGGGACCAGCCGCGCGCCCAGCTTTGTCAGGCCGCTGGCTCGTATTACCGATACGAGGCTGCGCGACCTTTCGCGCTGGATCGCGCGGCTGATCTCCGTCGCGGCGCGCTCCCATGCTGACCCAGGCTCTTGGCATCAGACGCCCCCCGCGCCGATCGCCGCGCCTTCGGCCAGCCGCGCGTATTCGCCCTGCATGGCCAGCGCGCCTTGGCTCACGACCTGCTCATTCTTTTTGAGGCCGCCGGCGAGAACGACATCATCGCCCGTCGCGAAAGCGACCTCCACTTCGCGGGGTTGGAAGAGGCCGTCCCCCGATTCCACGAAGACCTGCGCCTGGCCGCCGGACCACACCACCGCGGCGCGGGGCACGAGGACCCGCGTCTGCTTCGCGCCGTTCAGCACCGCGTCCACGGGGAGTCCTGGCCGCAGGCCTTTGCCGGGCGCCACCGCCAGCAGCGCGAGGCCGCCGGTGAGGGGCGATCCGCCGGGCGCGAGACCCAGCACGCGCAGGGTGATGGTCCCTTCGATGCCCTGTGAGGTGGCGGCCAGCGTGCGGGGCATGGGCGAGGGCGCCGACGTGCCCATGGGCAGGTCCAGGCGCACGATCACGCGGCGGAAATCGCCGAGACCTTCCACCGAGTCGAGGCCCGTCTGTGTCCACGCGGCTTGCGCCTTGCGCGCCTCACCCTCGGTCGTGGCGCGCTGGGCGCGGGCATCGGCGGCGGCGCGCTGGGCTTCCTGCATGGCCTTGTCGGAGGCGCCGTGATCGGCGCCGTGCAGCGCCGTCACGCGGGAGAGTTCGGCCTGCGCTGCCGCATCCGCGGCCTGCGCGGCCTGGGCCGCGGCGGAAGCGGCGCGGCGCTTGGTGTCGAGATCGAGGAAGACGAAGGGGTCCAGCACCACGCCGTGGATGGCCAGGGTGTCGGCAGCGGTGGTTTCCGTGGCAGCGGCGGTCTTAAGGTCCAACGCCTCCGCCTGGTCCTTGGCGAGCCTGATGGCGGGCTTGCCATCCGCGCCCTTGTCCAGCGTGGCCTCGGGCGGCTTGGCGGGGGCATCGTCCGCGTCTGGCGCGCCGCCGAAGGCCAGCCGCGCGCCGATGCCCGCGGCGAGCAGCAGCCCCAGCGTGATGAGCGCGACCTTCGTCCGCTTGGAAAGGCCGGATTGCTCGCTCATCGTTTCACCTCATCGAAGGGATAGGGCTGCTCGGCGCCGTCCAGCGGTTTCTGGAAGGCGTCTTCCATGGCCAGCCGCGCGCGCTGCGTCTCCGCCCAGGCGTCCACGGCGAAGACGCGGCCTTGCAGGGCCTCCAGTTCCGCGGCGAGGAGATCGCCGCGATCCGTGCCGCCCAGATCGAAGGCGCGCTTGGCCGTATCGAGCCGAGCCTGCTGCTGCTTCATGGCTTCCATTTGCGCCTGCAGCCGGTCACGGGCCGAGGCGTAGCGCGTTCCGGCCAACGCGGCCTCCGAGAGAGCGTGTGTTTCCACTTGCCGGAGCTGCGCTTCGATCACGCCGCGCCGCGCCACGGCTTCGGCGATGGGGCCCTGGCGGCGGTCGAAGATGGGCAGATCCACGCTGAGGCCCAGCGACCACTTCTTCACGCCCTGGTCGAAGCTGTAGCCGGGTCCGATCGAGAGGTTCGGCACGCGCTGGGCCAGCTCCTGGTCCAGCGCCGTCTCGTTCTGGTCCCAGGCCAGCAGCGCGCGCCGCACATCGAGCCGGTGGATGAGCGCGTCCATCTCCTGGGGCGGGGCGGGGGCGGGGAGCGCGAGATCCGGTGCGGGCTCCGCGTCGAGCCTCGTCTGCAACGAAGGCAGCGGGATGCCCGCGGCCAGCGCCACGGCGGACGCGGCGTGGCGCAGCTGCTCTTGAGCTACAAGCCGCACAGCCTCGGCCCGCTGGGCCTCCAGCGCGGCGGTGGCATGTTCCGGCGCGCCTGTCTGGCCCAAGGCGTAGCGCCGGTCCTGGAGCTTCAGCAGGTCCGCGCGCAGGGCGGCCTCGCGTTCCGCGGCCATCGAAACCTCGCGCGCCTGTTGCCAATCCGTGAGCGCGGCGCGCACGCCCGATCGCAGCTTCCACGCAGTGTCCGCCACCGCCAGCTGCGCAGCCTCCACCTGGAGCCGCGCCTGCTTCACGCGCAGCCTGCGCTTGCCGCCCAACTCGATGGGGAAGGTGAGGCCGTAGGTGAGCGTCCAGGGTTGCGGAACACCTTCAGCCTTGGTGGCGCTGAAACCGAAAGACGGATTGGGGATGGCTTTCGCCGTGCGGATGCCCGCCTTGGCGGCCTCCAGTTGCGCCCTGGCTTCATCGAGATCGGGATGGTCCTTCCAAGCGAGCGTCGTGAGCGCCGTCGCGAGGTCGCCGCTGGGGAGTTCCGGTTTCGCTTGGCGCAGCGCGTCGAGCGTGCGCTTCGCGTCCAACTCCGCTTTCGGAGGACGCGCGCAGGCTCCTGCCAGGAGCAGGAACGCAGGCAAGGCGGCGAAGCGGAGGCGCATGCCTCCATTCTGGCGATGCGCGCCTGAAGATGCGGTGTCACCTGCCTGAAATGTTGGTCAGGTTCGGGGGAAGCGCATCTTGGCCGTGGCGCCCTTCCCCGGCTCGCTTTCCAGAACGAGGCTCCCGCCGTGCAGGCGCAGGATGCTTTCCACGATGGCGAGCCCGAGCCCCGTTCCGCCCGTGGCGCGGCTGCGGGAAGCGTCCGCCCGCGCGAAGCGCCGCCCCAGGCGCGGCAGCTGGTCCGGCGCGATGCCCTCGCCCGTGTCCCGCACCTCGATCTCCGTGAAGCCGTCGCTCGCGCTTCCGCGAAGCGTGACGCCGCCCGCCGCCGTGTGGCGCACAGCATTGGCGATGAGGTTGTGGATGGCGCGGCGCAGCAGCGTGGCGTCCGCGTGGATGCGTGTGCCCCGATCGGCCTCCACGCGGAGCGCGAGGCCCTTCTCGTCGGCCAGGATCTCGAAGGGCCGGGCGGCGTCGCGCAGCGCCTGGCCGAGATCCAGATCCTGCCGGTCCAGCACCGTGGCGGGATCTTCGGCCCGCGCCAGGAAGAGCATCTGTTCGATGAGCGCGCCCATGTGGTCCACGGACTCCGTGGCGGCGCCCATGCGGTCGCGGAGAGCGGGCGAGGCCTCTGACGCGGTCAGCGATTCCAGCTCCAGCCGCAGCGCGTGCAGGGGCGTGCGCAGCTCGTGGGCCATGTCCGCGCTGAGGGCGGCAAGGCGCGAGAAGGCCTCCTCCAGCCGCGCCAAGGCGCCGTTGAGCGCGATGACGAGCCGCTCCAGTTCTGCGGGCGCCGCTTCGGGATCCAGGCGCGTGTCCAGCGTGCCGGGGTGGATGCCCGCCGTGGCCTCCGCCAGCCGTCCCAGCGGCGCCAGGCCCCGCCGCGCGATGAGCCATCCCGCCAGGGCCGCCAGCAGCGCCACGAGGAGCGCGTTGGCCACTAGCGTGTCCTTATAGCTGTCCAGCAGCCGCGCGTGATGGCCCAGATCCTTCGCGGCCTCCACGGTGCCGCCCTTCCAGGCGGTGGCGGTGGCGATCCATCGCGAACCGTCCGGCGCTTTCAGTTTCGCGAGCTTTCCGGACGGCCCGGGAAAGAGCGGCGCGGGCAGCGCGGCCATGCCCGGACTCTCCACAACGGTGCGGCCGGAGGCGTCGCGCACGCGCACGAGCACGCCCTCCTCCACATCCAGCGCGTCGGAATCGGCCTCGCCCTCCGCGTCCAGGCGCTGCGCCACCGTGCGGGAGGCGTGATGCACATCCTCCGCGTCGTCCCGCCAGGCGGCGTGGGCCAAGGACCGGTAGAGGAACATCGAGCTCGCGCCCATGAGCAGCAGGGCCACGAGCCCGTACGCCAGGGCGAGCCGCGCCACGAGCGAAGGCCGCTTGCTCCTATGCATCTTCAATCCCCAGCGCGTAGCCCACGCCCCGCAGCGTGCGGATGAGCTTCACGGGATGGGCGTCATCCACCTTGCGCCGCAGCCGCCGCACGGCCACATCCACGAGGTTGGGGTCGCCCGCGTAGGCCATGTCCCACAGCTCCTCCGCGATGCGCGCGCGCGTGACGGGATGGCCCGCGCGCCGCGCCAGCAGCTCCAGCAGGGCGAACTCCTGCGGCGTCAGATCGAGCTTCGCGCCGCCCCGCGTGACACGGCGCCGCGCGCTGTCCAGGGTGAGATCGGCGATGGTCCACACTTGGGCGGCCGTCACGGGCCCGCGCCGCAGCAGGTTCTGGACGCGCGCCAGCAGCTCCGAGAACGCGAAGGGTTTGACGAGGTAGTCGCCGCCCCCCGCTTCCAGGCCGCGCAGGCGGTCTGAAAGGGCGTCCCGCGCCGTGAGGAAGATGACCGGCGCCACGAGCCCCGCCGCGCGGGCCTCCTGCAGGAGTGTGAAACCGTCCAGACCCGGCAGCATCACATCCAGCACCAGCAGGTCGAAGCCGCCCTCCAGCGCCCGCGCCAGGCCCGCCTCGCCATCCGCCTCCGCCACGACGGCGTAGCCTGATTCGCCCAGGCTGCGCGCGAGGGATTCCCGCGCCCGCGCCTCGTCCTCCACCACCAGGATCTTCATGATGAGCGATGCTACAGCGGAAGGCGCGCGCCCGCGCATGACCAACTTGTCAGGCGCCCGTCAGCGGCGGGACAGGCCCGGCGCGCAGGATGCCCTTCTCAACCCCCCACAGGAGCTCCCATGAGCCGCGCCTTAGTCCTCATCCTTGCCGCCGCCTGCCTCGCGCCTTCCGCCCGCGCGGGCGAGAAAAAACTCACCGA
>Ga0210400_10000178_pt1 | contig 79614 bp, 62 predicted proteins | sample IncBWH26MmetaG_FD_155456 | JGI IMG/M metagenome (GOLD analysis project Ga0210400, IMG submission 155456) | Forest soil microbial communities from Barre Woods Harvard Forest LTER site, Petersham, Massachusetts, United States - Inc-BW-H-26-M | ecosystem: Environmental > Terrestrial > Soil >... | reverse complement strand
GCGGTGCGGATGTCGACGCCGGGCTGGAAGAAGATCTTGATGATCCCGATCCCCGGCAGCGACTGGCTCTCGGTGTGCTCCACGTCGTTGACGGTGGTGGTCAGGAACCGCTCGAAGGGCGTGACGATGCGGTTGGACATCTCGCCGGGCGCCATGCCTGCGAAGTTGAACGCCACGCCGATCACCGGCACCCGGATCTCCGGGAAGATGTCGGTGGGCGTGCGCAGCGCCGCCATGATCCCGCCGATCATGATCAGCACTGCCATCACGATGAAGGTGTAGGGGCGCGCGAGCGCGATGCGGACGAGGGCGTTCAAGCGGCCGGGCTCCGGGCGATGCAGTCGCGGGCGCCGCGCGCCGGGCGGCGCGCCGGACAGCCCGGCGGCTCCATGAACCCAGACCGCAGGCCAAGGCCAATGAAGATAGTTTTAAGTTCGCCGTTCGCTCAGGCGTCGATGCCGCGCGGCCAGCAGCTCAGCGCCACCCGCAGGCCCGGCCGGGCGTCCTCCAGGGCCAGGGTGAAGTGGTGCATCCGCGCGATCGCCGTGACGATGCTGAGGCCCAGCCCCGAGCCCGGCTCGGTGCGCGCGCGGGCCGCGCGGTAGAAGCGCTGCAGCACCACGTCGCGCTCGGCCGCCGGCACGCCGGGGCCGTTGTCGGCCACCTCGATCCGCGGCCCGTCCGCGCAGGTCGTCAGGCGCACCGTGACCCGGCCGCCCTCGGGCGTGAACTTGAGCGCATTGTCCACCAGGTTGCTCACCGCCTCGAACAGCAGGGTCGAGTCGGCCCGCACTTCGGGCGCGTCCGGCGCGATGTCGGCCGCCAGCTCGACCCCGCGGTCCTCCGCCGCCGGCGCGTGCAGCTCGATCACATGCTCCAGGACGCTCTGCAGGCGCACCGGCGCGAAGAAGGCCTGGCGGTCGCGCCGCTCGATCTCGCCGATCCGCTGCAGGGCCCGGAAGCGGGTGAGCAATTCGTCGGTCTCCGCCAGGGCCTGGTCGATCATCGCCCGCTCGGGGCCGGCCAGCTTGGTCTCCTGATGCACCCGCCATAGCAGCGCGCGCAGGCGGTTCAGCGGGGTCCGCAGGTCGTGGGCGACGTTCTCGCCGACGCTCTTGACCTCCCAGAGCAGCCGCTCGGTCTCGTCCATCATGGCGTTGGCGACGCCGGCCAGCATGTCGATCTCGTCGCGCCGCCGCGAGACCGGCAGGCGCACGCCCAGTTCGCCCTGCAGCGCGGCGCGGCTGGCCTCGCGCAGGTTGTCGATGCGCCGAAGGGGCCGAAGGCTGAGCGCCGCGGCGGCGGCCAGGCCGAGCACCAGGATCAGCCCGCCGCTGAGCGCGAGCGCATTGACGATGATGTCGCGCAGGCCGGACAGCACCAGGGCGTCGTGGCCCACGACCAGGATCTCGCCCCACGGCAGCCGCTCGGCCAGGGCGCGCGAGCCGGGCTGCAGGTTGGGGACGCGGATCTCGCGCGGCGCGCCGTCCAGCGGCAGGTTGGGCGGCAGGGTCCGGACGTTGCCGCAGATCCAGATGCCGTCGGCGGAGAACAGGCCGTAGTACTCGATGTGGCGGGTGTCGCTGGCCACCGCCTGGGTCACCCGTTCGGGCAGCCGCTCGGCCCCGCCCGCGGCCAGGTTCCGCGCCTCGGAGGTCACGATGCCGTCGATCTGGCCGGACACATAGCCCGCGGTCTGCTGGTAGATCAGGCCCAGCAGGGCCATGAGCGCCAGGGCGAAGACCGCGCCGTTGAACAGGGTCAGGCGGAACGGCGTCGTGCGCCAGAGCTCACGCGGGCGCATGGAGGGCGAAGCCTGAGCCGCGGATGGTGTGGATCATCGCCGGCAGGCCGGGGCGGTCGATCTTGCGCCGCAGCCGCCCCAGATGGACGTCGATCAGGTTGGTGCCGGGGTCGAAATGGTAGCCCCAGATCGCCTCGAAGATCATGGTCCGGGTCAGCACCTGGCCGGAGTTGCGCATCAGATATTCCAGCAGCTTGAACTCCGTCGGCATCAGCCGGATTTCCGTGCCAGCACGATGGGCCGTGCGGGTGATCAGGTCGAGGTCCAGGTCGCCGACGGTCAGGCTGGGGGCCGGCGTCGGGGCCGCGCGGCGGCGCAGCAGCACCTCGATGCGCGCCGCCAGCTCCTCCGAGGCGAAGGGCTTGGTCATGTAGTCGTCGCCGCCGGCCCGCAGGCCGCGGATGCGCTCGTCCACGTCGCTGAGCGCGCTGATCATCAGCACCGGCGCGTCGATGCCGGCGCCGCGCATGGCGGTGACGATGGCCAGGCCGTCCCCACCGGGCAGCAGGCGGTCGAGGATCACCGCGTCGAAGGCCCCGCTGAGCGCCCGGTCCATGCCCACCGCCCCGTCGGCCACCCACTCGATGTCGAACCCGTGCTGGCCCAGCTCGGCGACGATCTCCTTGCCCGTGGTGGCGTCGTCTTCGATCGCCAGGATCTTCGGCATCGCGGTTCCTGCGGGTGGCTCGCCCGTCGCGGGTCTGTAGCGCGAAACCGCCGGCTCGCCCATAACTCGGGAAACGAGGGGACGACCCGCTTGGGCGCAGCCGCCGCATCGAAGACCAAAACCTCGGGCCGTCCCGGGAACGGCGGCCGCTTCGCCGGCATGCGCCTGCTGCGCGGCGGGACCTTCCTGATGGGCTCGGAGGACTTCTACGCCGACGAGCGGCCGGTGCGGCCCGCCACGGTGGGCGACTTCTGGATCGACGAGACGCCGGTCACCAACGCCGCCTTCGCCCGCTTCGTGGAGGCCACCGGCTATCGGACCTTCGCCGAGGTCCCGCCGGATCCGCGCGACTATCCGGGCATGGACCCGCAGATGGCCCGGGCCGGATCGCTGGTGTTCTGGCCGCCTGAGGAGCCCGTCGACGTGCAGGGCCCGGCGACCTGGTGGCGGTTCGTCTTCGGCGCCGACTGGAAAAAGCCGCTAGGCCCGCAGGGGCCGGACGCCGCGCCCGACCATCCGGCGGTCCACATAGCCCACGTCGACGCCGCGGCCTACGCCCGGTGGGCGCGCAAGGCGCTGCCCAGCGAGGCGGAGTGGGAATATGCCGCGCGCGGCGGCCTGGAGGGCGCCGCCTACGCCTGGGGCGATGAGTTCGAGCCCGGCGGGATCAGCCTGGCCAAGACCTGGCAAGGCGTCTTCCCGCACGACAACCGCGCGCCGCCCGGGCTGGCGCGCACCTCGCCGGTCGGCGCCTATCCGCCCAACGGCTTCGGACTCCACGACATGATCGGCAACGTCTGGGAGTGGACCGACGACTACTACGCGCTGCCCTCGACGCCGGGAGCCGCCTGCTGCGGCAAGCCGCGCTCGGAGGCCCTGGCGGCGGCGCAGAGCTGCGATCCCGACTCGCCGGTGGCGGGCATCCCGCGGCGGGTCGCCAAGGGCGGCTCCCACCTGTGCGCCCCCAACTACTGCCGGCGCTACCGGCCCGCGGCGCGCTGGCCGCAGCCGATCGACACCACCACGTCGCACATGGGTTTCCGCTGCGTCGTGCGGAGATAAGACGGCCGATCAGCGGGAGACGAGGCCCTGGACCAGGGTGAGAAGCGCGGCCCGCATCTCGGGAGACCGGATCTTGCCGAACGCCGCCAGCAGGCGCGCCGCGTCGCTTTCGGGATCGGCCGGCGGGGCGGCGGGGTCGATGTCGTGGAGCAACTGCATCACCGGCAGGGCCAGCGCGTCCGACAGCTTGACCAGCATGCTCGCGGAGACCCGGTTGGCCCCGTTCTCGTACTTCTGCACCTGCTGGAACGTGATCCCGAGCTTGCCGCCCAGCGCCGACTGGGACAGCCCGAGCTCGCGCCGTCGGCGGCGGATGCGCTCGCCCAGGGCGACATCGGTGGCGCCGCTGCGAGGTGTTCGAGAATCGGCGGCCATCTAGGCTCCTGGCGTGGCGCGGCGGGATCCGCATGAATTCGCCGGAGACGGAGAGCCTGGAGACAAGCTTTACCGAACGGCGTTTTATTCCCGTGAATCGGCTATAGCGAAGGGGGGTGGCCCTAGCTACAGCACGGGGGTTGCGATCCTACCGGTCGGTCCGCAACCATGCCGCGCAACGCGCAAGAATCGAGCGACAATCCGGCTCAATTGGGAAAGCGGGTAGGCCATGTGTGACACCGCCGTGGCCCTGGCGGGCTCGACCGCGCGCGGGGCGACCTTGTTCGCCAAGAACAGCGACCGGGAGCGCAACGAGGCCCAGGGCCTGGAGATGACCCCCCGCCGCGTCGGCGGCGGCCCTCTGAAGGCCACCTACATCGTCATTCCCGACGCGCCCGCGACCTACGCCTGCTTGCTCAGTCGGCCGTTCTGGATGTGGGGCGCGGAGATGGGCGCGAACGAGCATGGCGTGGCGATCGGCAACGAGGCCCTGCACGCCAAGACGCCCGCCCAGCGCAAGCGCGCGCTCACCGGCATGGACCTGGTGCGCCTTGGCCTGGAGCGGGCGGCCACGGCGGCGGAGGCGGTGGAGGTGATCACCGGCCTCCTGGAGCAGTACGGCCAGGGCGGCGACTGCGGCCACCTGGGGCGCTTCTACTACGACAACGGCTTCATCATCGCCGACCCGACCGAGGCCTATGTGCTGGAGACCGCCGGGCGCTGGTGGGCGGTCGAGCGGGTGCGCCGCCACCGGGCGCTCTCCAACGCCTATTCGATCGGCCGGTCGTACGACGCCGTCAGCGACGACCTCGCGGCCCACGCCCGCGCCGAGGGCTGGACGGGATTCGGCGGGCGCTTCGACGTGGCCGCCCACCTGATCGACGAGGCGCGCGATGCGGTCAGCTTCGGCCGCGGCCGCTGCGCGCGGGGCAACGCCTTGCTGTCCAAGGGCGCGCCCTGGCTCGACCCGCGCGAGATGATGGCGATCCTGCGCGACCATGGCGAGGCGCGCGACTGGAGCCCGGCCAATACGGTGGGGCGCACCATCTGCATGCACGCCGCCGAGGGCCCCCGGCGCAGCCAGTCGGTGGCCTCCATGGTGAGCGAGCTGCGCCCCGGCCGGACCGTCCACTGGGTCACCGCGAGCGCCGCGCCCTGCACCGCCATCTTCAAGCCGGTGCTGTTCGAGACCGGCCTGCCGTTCCATGAGGCGGAACCCAACGACTGGTACGATCCGCAGAGCCTGTGGTGGCGGCATGAGGAGCTGCACCGGGCCATGCTGCGCGATCTTCCGGCGGCGCTTGCCGAAATCGCGGGCGACCGCGATCGGCTGGAGGCCGGCTTCATCGCCCAGGTCGACGCGGCCTTCGCCGGCGGGCCGGAGGCCTTGTGGCACGCCGTCGTCGAGTGCTGGCGGGAGGCCGACGCCTTCGAGGCGCACTGGGCGCGGACCTTCCAGGGCCGCGGCTCGGCGGGCGCCAGCCGCCACGCGCGCAGTTGGGCCCGGCTCAATCATCTGGCGGGCCTGCCGCGAACCTGATTTCGTAGGCGCCATAGCCAAGGGTCGCCCCATGAACGACGTCTCCGATCGCCTGAACCGCCCCGACCTCGACGCCTACTGGATGCCGTTCACCGCGAACCGGCAGTTCAAGGCCGATCCGCGCCTGATCGTCGCCGCCAAGGGGATCTACTACCGCACCGAGGACGGGCGCGAGGTGATCGACGGCTCGTCGGGGCTGTGGTGCGTCAACGCCGGCCACGGGCGCGAGGAGATCGCCGCGGCGGTCAGCCAGCAGTTGCTGGCCCTCGACTATGCGCCGTCCTTCCAGATGGGCCATCCGCTGGCCTTCGACTTCGCCACCGCGCTGGCCAGGCTCGCCCCGCCCGGCCTGGACCGGATCTTCTTCACCGGTTCCGGCTCGGAGTCGGTCGACACCGCCCTGAAGATCGCGCTCGCCTACCACCGCGCCCGCGGCGAGGGGCAGCGCACCCGGCTGATCGGGCGCGAGAAGGGCTATCACGGGGTGGGCTTCGGCGGCATCTCGGTGGGCGGCCTGGTCAACAACCGCCGGGCCTTCCTGACCCTGCCGGGCGCCGAGCACCTGGTCCACACCCATGACCTGGCGAAGAACGCCTTCTCCAGGGGCCAGCCGGCCCATGGCGCCGAAAGGGCCGACGACCTGGAGAGGCTGGTCGCGCTGCATGGCGCGGAGACCATCGCCGCGGTGATCGTCGAGCCGGTGGTGGGCTCGGCCGGCGTCCTGCCGCCGCCGGTCGGCTACCTGGAGCGCCTGCGCGAACTCTGCACGAAGCACGGGATCCTGCTGATCTTCGACGAGGTGATCACCGGCTTCGGCCGCCTGGGCGCCCCCTTCGCCGCCCAGTTCTTCGGCGTCACCCCCGACCTGATGACCACCGCTAAGGGGGTGACCAACGGCGCCTTCCCCATGGGCGCGGTGTTCGCCAGCCGCGGCGTCCACGACGCCATGATGCGCGGGCCCGAGAACGCCATGGAGCTGTTCCACGGCTACACCTACTCTGGCCACCCCGCCGGCTGCGCGGCGGGCCTGGCCACGCTGGAGATCTATCGCCGCGAGGGCTTGCTGACCCGCGCCACGGAGCTGTCGCCGGCCTGGGAAGCGGCGGTGCACAGCCTGCGGGACTGCCCCAACGTGATCGACATCCGCAACCTCGGCCTGATGGCGGCCGTGGAGCTGGCGCCGCGCCCCGACGCGCCGGGCGTGCGGGGCTACGAGACCCTGGTCCGCGCCCTGAAAGCCGGGGCCCTGATCCGCACCACCGGCGACACCATCGCCATGTCGCCGCCGCTGACCATCAGCGTCGAGGAGATCGGCCGCCTGGTCGAGATCCTGCGCGGGGTGCTGCAGGGCGTCGAATAGCCCGGTCATCCGCGTGAAGATGTTGCGACAGCGGTGGCCGTGGCCCGCGCGGCGCACTATCTGCCAAGCTTCATAACCGGAGAAACGCCCTTGTCGCTCTCGCTCTACGACGCCTCGATCCCCGTCTACCTGCAGCTTCTGCGCAACCTGAACCACTTCCTGGGCAAGGCCGAGACCTTCGCCGCCGAGGAGGGCGTCACCCTGGCCAGCCTGACCGAGCTGAACTTCGGCCACGGCATGGCGAACTTCACCCGCCAGATCCAGTTCGCCAGCGACGCGGCCAAGGGCGGCGCCGCGCGCCTGGCCGGCGTCGAACCGCCCTCGATGCCCGACACCGAGACCACCTTCCCGGAACTGCGCGAGCGGATCGCGAAGACCATCGCCTTCGTGGAATCCCTGAAGCCCGAGCAACTCGACGGCGACGACAGCCGCGAGATCGTCCTGAAATTCCCCAACGGAAGCATGACCTTCACCGCCAAGAGCTTCCTGCTGACCTTCTCGCTGCCGAACTTCATCTTCCACGTGACCACGGCCTACGACCTGCTGCGCAGCGCCGGCGTGCCGTTGGGCAAGATGGACTTCCTGGCCGGCGCGGGCGCGCCGGGGGCCTAGCTCCAACCACCCTACAAATCTCGTCATCCTCCGGTCAGCCGCAGGCTGGTCCGGGGGACCCATGATCTCCACGGTCGTAGTTGGAAGCGCGGCGTCGCAATCCTGAGATAACCCGCAGCGATTGAGATCATGGGTCCCCCGGATCGCCTCTTCGGGCGACCGGAGGATGACGAGCAATTTGGGAAGGAGAGCCGCCGGCGGGCTGCGGCTTAAATCTCATGGCGGCCCGTCGCCTTCGGGCCAGCCGAAGTCGGCAACGACCGCTGAAGTCATGCCCCCAACCGTCCCTCGAACACAAAGCTCTCCACCGGCTCCCGCCCGCTCGGAACCTCCCGCGCCCGATAGGCCTCAGGCAGCACGCTCGCCTCCGTCGGGCGGCCGATGGCGATGGCGGCCTCCACGCGGTAGTCGCTCTCCGGCGCGCCCAGGGCCTCGTACGCCTTGTCCACGTGGAAGCCGCCCATGCCGTGCGCGGCCCAGCCCAGGTGCTGGGCCTGCAGCGCCAGGTAGGCCCAGGCGGCGCCGGTGTCGAAGCTGTGGCTGCGGTTCGGCGTGGGGTCGGCGCCGGGCTTGCGGCGAAAGCGGTCGGACAGCACGTAGGCCAGGACCGAGGCGTTCACCACCCAGGCCTGGTTCATGTCCATCAGCGCGCCGAACAGCGGCTCCCACTGCGGCGTCCCGCGCCGGGCGTAGACGAAGCGCCAGGGCTGGATGTTGCTTGCCGAGGGCGCCCATCGCGCCGCCTCGAACATCGACAGCAGCACCTCCTGCGGGATCTCCTCGCCGGTGAACGCGCGCGGCGACCAGCGGGTCAGGAAGATCGGGTCGATGTCGTGGTCGGCGGTGCGGGTGTTCAGGGTCAGGGGCATCTTCAATCCGCTCATCCCCGCGAAAGCGGGGACCCAAGGTGTTTTGTGTTTCAGAGTCCGCCTCGCCCCGGCCGGGGACACCTCAAACTCTGCAACGAAATAGGCCTGGGTCCCCGCTTTCGCGGGGATGAGCGGGGGAGGGAGCGAGGAAGCTATAACCTCCCGATGTGGGCGATGGAGGCGATCTCGACCAGGAAGTCGGGCCGCACCAGGCCGCAGACGATGCAGAACCGGGCCGGCTTGTCGCCCGGGAAGTACTCCGCATAGACCTTGTTCATCGTGGCGTAGTCGGCCCAGTCCTTCAGGAAGATGTGATTCATGGTCACGTCGTCCATGGTCCCGCCGGCGGTCTCGATCACCGACTTGATGGTCTCCAGCACCTGGCGCGTCTGAGCCTCGCAGTCGCCGACATGGGCGACGTTGTTGTCCTTGTCGAAGGCCAGCGTGCCCGAAACGTAGACCACCCCGTCGGCCAGGGTTCCGGGCGAGAAGGGGGCGATCGGCTTCTGGGTCCCGGGCGGCAGGACGACGGTTTTGGGCATTTGGACTTCCTCTTAGTTGGCGGGCGGCGCTTGGCCGATGGTCCCGCAGAAATCGGCGGTGTTGGCCACCCAGCCGAAGAACTTCTCGACGTTGTAGACGGAGGCCTCCTGCAGGAAGGCCGGGCCCGCCTGGTGGGTGGCGTCCTCCAGCAGCACGCCGAAGTACTCCAGGTGATAGCCGTCGCGCAGGGTCGATTCCACACAGACGTTGGTGGCGATGCCGCAGAACGCCAGGTTCCGGATCCCGCGCGCCCGCAGCATCGAATCGAGGGCCGTGTTGAAGAACGCCGAGTACCGCGGCTTGGGGATGACGATGTCGCCCTTCTGGGGTTTCAGCCTGTCGACCAGGGCGTAGTCCCAGGTGCCCTTGGCCAGCAGGGTCCCTTCCAGCTCCGGCTTGTCGCGCATGGTCTTCAGCGCATTGGACTTCCACCAGTTGGGCGAGCCCGGCCCGCCGGCCTCGGCGTAGTCCGGATCCCAGCCGTTCTGGAAATAGACCACCTGCACGCCTGCGCGCCGCGCCGCCTCGATGGCCAGGGCGATCTTCTCTATGACCGCGGCCGCCCCGCCGATATCGAAGCCGGCGATGTCCAGGTAGCCGCCCTGCGAGGCGTAGGCGTTCTGCATGTCGACCACGATCAGCGCGGTCTCGCCCGGGTTGATCGGCAGGTTCTCCGGCCGGGCCGGCAGGGTGACCGCGCCCTCGCGCGGCACGGTGGGACGGTCAGTCATGAGGCGCTCCAAACCTCCCCCGTCGCGAAGACGACGGGGGAGGGGGACCACGACGTGGTGGAGGGGACGCTGGGAACGCAGTGCGGCGGCAGCGCCCCCTCCACCGCTAACGCGGTCCCCCTCCCCCGCCTTGCGGGTGAGGTTTCAGGCCGGCGCATGGACGTTCGCCCTCGATTTCATGAGCGGCTGGATCTTCGTCCCGAAGTCGTCGACGCCGCGCACGAAGTCATCGAAGACCAGCAGGACGCCCTTGGTGTCCGGCACGGCGGCCACCTCGTCCAGCATCGCGGCCACGCTTCCGTAGGAGCCGACCAGGGTGCCCATGTTCAGGTTCACCGCCGATTCCGGGGCGGCGAGCTGGGTGGTGTTGGTGTTGCTGGTCCCGCCCTGGGCGTTCGGCGCGGCCTGGTTGGTGAGCCAGGCCAGCGCGTCCTGGTCGGCGCCCTCGCGGTAGAGCCGCCACTTGGCCATGGCCTTCTCGTCGGTGTCATCGGCGATGATCATGAACAGGATGTAGGAGCCGACGTCGCGGCCGGTCTTGGCCCTCGCCGCCGCCAGCCGCCCATTGACCGGGGCGAAGGCGGTGGGCGTGTTGGTCCCCTTGCCGAGCGCGAAGCTGTAGTCCGCATACTGAGCGGTGAAAGCCAGGCCCTCGTCGCTGGACCCCGCGCAGATGATCTTCACGTCGTGCGGCCTGGGACTGACCCGGCAGTCCTCCATCTGCAGGTACTGGCCCTTGAAGTCGCTGACCCCGGTCTCCATCAGTTCCTTCAGCACCGTCGCGTATTCGGCCAGGTAGTTGTAGCGGTCCTTGTAGTGGCTCTCGCCGGGCCACAGACCCATCTGGTCGTACTCGGCCTTCTGCCAGCCGGTGATCAGGTTGATGCCGAAGCGGCCGGGCCCGGCGATGGAATCGATGGTGGACGCCATCCGCGCGGCGATGGCCGGCGGCAGGGTGAGCGTCGCGGCCGTGGCGAAGATCTTGATCCGGCTGGTGACGGCCGCCAGGCCCGCCATCAGGGTGAAGCTCTCCAGGTTGTGCTCCCAGAACTGCGTCTTCCCGCCGAAGCCGCGCAGCTTGATCATCGAGAGCGCGAAGTCGAAGCCGTAGCCCTCCGCCGCCTGCACGATCCGCTTGTTCAGCTCGAAGCTCGGCATGTACTGCGGCGAGGTCTCCGAGATGAGCCAGCCGTTGTTGCCGATCGGGATGAAGACGCCGATGTCCATGCAAGACCGTCCTTGAGGCGCGCGCGGACGCCGATCAGGCCCGCAATTGCCAGGCTTTTGCAAGCCGCCGGGACGGACTATTCCGCCGCCCTGGCGGCGGGCGCTTCATCCGTGTGCGATGGGCGGACATAGACGTAGGCGACGCGCCCGTCCGTGGCCTGCAGGCATTGCGTGATCTCGAGTATGGCGGCGTCGATCGAGGTGCTGGTGGCCTTCGGCCGGAAAGTCAGGGTCAGCGCCACCAGGATCGCGCCGGGGCCCAGGTGCAGGGTGGCGATCTCGTCCAGCCTGGTGATGCAGTTGATCGCGTCCAGGGTCTCCTTCAGCCGTTCCATGACGATCGGCGCGACGGACTCGCCGGCGATCAAGCTGCGGGTCTCGTTGGCCAGGACGAAGGCCACGCAGGCCAGCAGCAGGCCGATGGCGACCGAGGCCGCGCCATCGGCCCAGGCGATGTGGAAGAATCCGGAGGCGATCACGCCTGCCGCCGCCAGGACGATGCCGACCAGGGCGGCGGAATCCTCCAGCAGGACCGAGACCATTCCGGCGTCCTTGGAGTTGCGGATGAACGCCCACAGGCGGATCGGCGCGCCGCGCACGACCCGCTTGTACTCGCGGTAGCCGACCCGGAACGACAGGCCCTCGAAGACCGCCGAGACCGCCAGGACGCCCAGGCTGATCCAGGGCGAGACCACCGGCTCGGGATGCAGGATGTGGCGCACCCCCTCGTAGACCGACAGCAGGCCCCCCAGGACGAAGACCATCAGGGCGACGATGAACGACCAGAAATAGGCCTCCATGCCGTAGCCCAGCGGATGGGTCTCGTCGGGCGGCCGCCGCCCCCGCGCCTGGCCGACCAGCAGCAACAACTGGTCGCCCGTGTCGACCAGCGAGTGGATCGCCTCGGTGAGCATGGCCGTCGAGCCGGAGATGGCCGCGGCCACGAACTTCGCCAGCGCGATCGCGCCGTTGCCGGCGAGCGCGGTCAGCACCACCCGTGCGGAGCCCTGCGCCATGCCCGATCCTCTCCTAAGCCCGGGCGGGATCAGGCCGCGATCAGCCGTGGCGCGTCAACTCAGGCGGGCGGCAGCATGGCCGTGACCGAGTTGGTCTTGGAGATGAACTTCACGCCCTTCAGGCGGTCCGCCGGGTAGCCCGACCAGGCGCCCTTCACCGCGATGGGCGTCGGCGCGGCGGCGCCGCTCGCCGGCTTGTCGGCGACCACGTCCACCTCGTAGATCCCGTCCTTGGGCGCGCCGGGATTGATCCGTTGCAGGAAACCCGACTTGTTGTAGCCGGGCATGCCGACGCTGCCGCTCGCCATCATCTCGAGCGCGCCGCCCTTGCCGACCTTGACGGTCGCGGTGTCGACCTTGTCGATCATTTCCTGGCCCGCATACATCTGCGCCGAGCGGCCGAAATACTTGGGCGCCGCCGGCGCGGCGGCGGCGGCTTTGGTGTCGTCTGTCTTGGATGAATCACAGGCTGAAAGGCCGAGGGCGGCGAACAGGCCCACGGCCAGGATCACACAACGCATAGACATCCTCCCATTTCTTATTGGCCGCGAGGGTGCGCCCGGACGCGGCTGCGCCGCAAGCTTCACTTTGGGGCGCGGCTCGCCGCCGCCGCGGCCTTGGGCTACGACTCCGTCCGGCAAGAGCTGCGGAGGGTGCGTCATGGGTCGGGGTCTGAGGGTGGGCGTGTGCGCGGCGGCCTTGTCGCTGGCCTTGCCCGGGCTGGCGGATGCGGCCAGGCCGCCGGTCGCCCGGCCCTGGATGAACCCCAGGCTCAGCCCCGACGCCCGCGCCGAACTGGTGCTGGCCAAGCTCTCCCTCGACCAGCAGATCGCCCTGCTGCACGGCAGCATGCCGATGTTCCTGGGCGCCAGGAAGCCGGCCAATGTCGCGATCTCGGCCGGCTACATGCCGGGCGTTCCCGAACTCGGCATTCCCGACCTGACCGAGAGCGACGCCAGCCTCGGCGTCGCCAACGCCGGGCGCAAGGACGACGACGCAACGCCCCTGCCCTCCGGCATGGCGCTCGCCGCCACCTGGGACCCGCAGACCGCCTTCGCCTCCGGCGCCATGATCGGCAAGGAGGCTCGGCAGAAGGGCTTCAACACCCTGCTGGCCGGCGGCGCGAACCTGCTGCGCGACCCCCGCAACGGCCGCAACTTCGAATATCTGGGCGAGGACCCGCTGCTGACCGGGACCCTGGCCGGCGCCGCCATCAGGGGGATCCAGTCCAACCACATCGTCTCCACCGTCAAGCACTTCGCGCTCAACGACCAGGAGACCGGGCGCATGGTGCTGGACGCGCGCATCGACGAGGCGGCGTTCCGCGAGAGCGACCTCCTGGCCTTCGAGATCGCCATCGAGGCCGGCCACCCGGGCTCGGTGATGTGCGCCTACAACCGGGTCGGCGGGACCTACGCCTGCGAGAACCCGTTCCTGCTCACCGACGTGCTGCGCACCGACTGGAAGTATCCGGGCTGGGTGATGAGCGACTGGGGCGCGGTGCACGGCGTCGCGGCGGCCAAGGCCGGCCTCGACCAGGAGAGCGGCCAGCAGCTCGACAAGCAGGTGTTCTTCGACAAGCCGCTGAAGGACGCGGTGGCCGGCGGCGAGGTCTCGAAGGCCCGCATTCACGAGATGGCCCACCGCTATCTGCGCAGCCTGTTCGCCGCGGGCGTCATCGACCATCCGGTCAGCGCCGGCGGCCTCGATACGGCCGCCGACTCGCAGGTGGCGGGCCGCGCGGCCGAGCAGGCCGTCGTGCTCCTGAAGAACGACGGCGCCCTCCTGCCCTTGCTGGCCTCGGCCAGGCGGATCGCGGTGATCGGCGGCCACGCGGACCTGGGCGTGATCTCCGGCGGCGGCTCGTCCCAGGTGATCCCGCTGGGCTCGAAGGCCTTCCCCAAGCCCAAGGGCGCCCCGCAGTGGGGCGGCGGCCAGATCTACGATCCGTCGGCGCCCCTGGCCGCGATCAAGGCCCGCGCGCCGGGCGCCGAGGTGGTGTTCGACGAAGGCGCCGATCCGGCCGCCGCGGCCGCGCTCGCCAGGTCCGCCGACGTCGTGGTGGTCTTCGCGACCCAGTGGTCCACCGAGGGCATGGACATCGCCATGTCCCTGGACGGTCAGCAGGACGCCCTGATCGCCGCCGTCGCCCAGGCCAATCCGAAGACCGTGGCGGTGCTGGAGACCGCAGGGCCCGTCCTAATGCCCTGGCGCGACAAGGCGGGCGCGATCCTCGAGGCCTGGTACCCCGGCGCGCTCGGCGGCGAGGCGATCGCCAAGGCCCTGTTCGGCGAGGTCGATCCGCAGGGCCGCCTGCCCGCCACCTTCCCGGCCAGCCTCGACCAGCTCGCCCGGCCGGTCCTGCCGGGCGCCGACCAGCACATCGTCGAGACCCTGACCCCCTCGGCCGCCCAGCCTTTCGACGTCGTCTATGCGGAGGGCTCCGACGTCGGCTACCGCGCCTTCGCCAGGTCCGGCCAGGCGCCGCTCTACCCGTTCGGCTACGGCCTCTCCTACACGACGTTCCGCTACTCCGGCCTGAAGGTCACCGGCGGCAAGTCGCTCACGGCCAGCTTCACCGTCACCAATGCCGGCAACCGCGCCGGGACCGACACGCCGCAACTCTACCTGGCCGCGGCGCCCAAGCGCGCGCAGCAGCGCCTGATCGGCTGGTCGAAGGTGACGCTGAAGCCCGGCGAGGCGCGCCGGGTCACCGTGACGGCGCCGCCGCGGATGCTCGCCAACTGGAGCTCGAACGCCCACGGCTGGCGACTCGACGGCGGCGCCTACCAGGTCTTCGTGGGTCCCGACGCCGCCACGGCCGCGCTGAAAGGCTCAGCCAAGCTGGCGGCGGCCAACCTCGAGCCCTGAATCAAAAACCTCCCCCGTGCAGACGGGGGAGGTTTTCAGGCCCGGCCCTTACTTGGCGTCGTCGTAGAACTTCGCCACTTCGGCCTTCATGGTCTTCAGGGCGTCCTGGTTCAGATAGACCATGTGCCCGGACGGGTAGTACCCGAAGCGCACATTGTTCTTGATCGACGGGTCCAGATAGAGGTGCGCGATGTCGTACTCGGTCCCGAAGAACGGCGTGGCCATGTCGTAGAGGCCGTTCAGCGAGAAGATCTTCAGGTGCGGGTTCTGGCGCATCGCGACGCCCATGTCGGCCGCCGTATTGGCCACCGGCTCCTTGCGACCGCCGCCGCCGAAGCCGCCGCCCGGCGGACGGTGCTTCCAGTCCCAGGCCTGGTTGATGCCGGGGCCCGACGGCCAGTAGTTCAGGTCCGTCGTGTAGCCGAGGCCCTGTTCCAGCCAGTCGTGCAGGGCGCCGACATAGGCGCCGTTGATGCCGGTGTCGGAGGGATCGTATTCCGGGTTCTCGCCGGCGTTGTCGGCGTTGATGCCGGTGAAGCGGGTGTCATAGCGGCCGAGGATCCGGCCCTGGTCGCGCAGCAGCTCGGTGCGGAAGCGGCTCAGGTCCACGCGCAGATTGGCCCGCTTGATGAAGTCCACAGGGATGCCGATGTAGGCCGAGAGCTGCCTGGCGGTGGCGTCGAACTCCTGCGGGGAGATATCGCCGCCCTTGGTGAGCGCCGCCAGGTACGGGCCCGCCGCCCAGGCGCGGACTTCCTTCAGATAGGCGTTGAGATCGGTGGGCTGGGTCGCCGACTTCTTCCAGTAGACCGCGGTGGCCGCGAAGCTCGGGACGTAGCTGACGTAGGAGTGGTCGAAGCCCGAGTCATGGGCGCCGTAGTTCAGCACCGAGGAGAGCAGCAGCACGCCGTTCACCTGCATGCCGCGCTGCTGCAGGGCGTAGACCAGGCCCGCCGAACGGGTCGTGCCGTAGCTTTCGCCGAACAGGAACTTCGGCGAGTTCCAGCGGTGGTTGATGGTGATGTAGCGCTGGATGCCGCGGGCGAAGGCGTCGATGTCCTGGTCCACGCCCCAGAACTCGGTCCCCTTGGTGTCGCCGAGCGGCCGCGAATAGCCGGCGCCGATGGCGTCGAGGAACACCATGTCCGACTTGTCGAGCAGGGACTGGTGGTTCTCGGTGATCGTGAAGGGCGCGTTGTGCGTCGCGTTCGGCGAGTCGGTCATCACGTGCATCGGGCCGGCCAGGCCCATGTGCACGAACAGCGACGCCGAGCCCGGGCCGCCGTTGTAGCTGAAGGTCACCGGCCGGTTCGGATCCTTCGGACCGTCGGCGGTGTAGGCCACATAGAACATCGAGGCGATCGGCTTGCCGTCGTCGGAGCGCAGGGTCAGCGTGCCCGCCGTGGCGGTGTAGGGGATGGTCTTGCCGTCGATGGTCACCGTGTGGTGCGAGACCTTGGCGACCTCGTTGATCGGGGCGGTGGCGATGTCGCTGTCGCCGATCTTGCGTTCGCTGGCCTGGGCTCCGCGTTCCGTGCGGCGCTCGACCACCGGGCCCGCGTTGTTCGGCGGCTCGTCCGGCGAGACGCGGGCGGCGCGGGCGGAGGCGCTCGGATTGGTCTGCGCGGCCGGCGGCTGCGCAAACGCGACGGTGGCGGAAAGGCCCAGCGCGACCACTGCGGCCGCCGTCTGTCGGATCATACGTGCATCCCCTGACAAGGATTTGAAAGGCGGGGACTGAGGCCGCGCGCCTGGGCGCGCGAAAAGGCCTCGCACGCTTACAGTTCCCAAAATCGCGCGCCTGTGTTGCTGTCGCATTTCGTCCTTGCCTTATTCCAGCACGGCCGCGGGTCCATGGTGACGGCATGACCAGTCCGCGCGCCCCGCTCCTCGCCCTCGCCGCCATCGCCGCCCTGACGCTGGCCGGGGCCGCCCGGGCGGCCGAGCCGGAAGCCGTCGCCACCGCCGCGCCCACAGGGACGGGCGCCCCGTCCAGCGTCGCCGACCAGATCGACAACTACCTGAAGACCTCGCCGGCGCTGGCCCTGCCGAAGGACGCTGCGAGCGGCGTGGTCTCCGGCGACGCGCCGCGCCAGGTGCACGGGGTGGTCGACGTGGCGGTCGGCTCCAACGGCTACCGCAGCGCCTTCGTGGCCAGCGAGATTCCTGTGGGCCAGACCGGAACGGCGACCATCGCGGTGGGCGAGACCCGCTTCAACGCCCGCGGCTGGAACGGCGCGGGCTACCGCGGCGGGCCGAGCACGAGCCAGACCCTGGCCCTGGGCCTTTCCCTGGGGGGCGCGGAGCCCACAGACTGGCGCTGCCGCCAGGCCATGGAAGCCGCCGCCGAAGCGCGGCTGGACGGCGCCGCGCCGGGCGCCTGCCGTTCCCGCCTGCCGCCGCCGGCCCAGTAGCCGCCGCCCGTTTCCGTGCCTATCGTCGCCGGGTTCGAGGGAGGCGGCGATGAGGATCATGGGCAGCGCGACCGCCACGGCGGTCTTCGGTCTCTTCCTGCTGGGCGCGGCCCTGGCGCCGGCGGCCCGGGGCCAGACTCCCGGCCCCGCCGAAGGCGCGGCCAAGGCCGAGGGCGGCAACGGGACCATGGGCCTGTTCACCGGGGCCGGCGGCGACCCGGCCCTGGGCGAAGGCCTCTACAAGCAAAAATGCGCCGGCTGCCATGACAGCCCCTCCGGCCGGACGCCCTCCAAGGCGGCCATCGCCCAGAACACGCCCACCTTCATCGTCTCGGCCCTGGTGGAAGGCGTCATGCGCCCGATGGCGGCGGGCCTTGCGCCTCATGACGTCGCCTCGATCGCGGCCTACCTGTCGGCCCGCAAGGACGGCGGACTGGGCGCAGCGGCCCTGGAGGCGCCGGCTTGCACCGACAGGCCGCCACGCTTCACCCTGGACGGCCCGGCGTGGAACGGCTGGGGCAATGCGGAGACCCAGGGCCGCTTCCAGCCCGACCCCGGCCTGACGGCTGCCGACGCGCCGCGGCTGAAGCTGAAATGGGCCTTCGCCTACGCCGGGACGCGCAACGGCCAGGCGACGGTGGCGGGCGGCCGGGTGTTCGTCACCTCCAGTTCCGGCGCGGTCTATGCGCTGAACGCGCGGACCGGCTGCGCCTACTGGCGCTTCGACGTGCCCGGCGGCTCGCGCAGCAGCATCACGATCGGCAAGCGGCCGGGCGGCGGATATGCGGCTTTCCTCACCGGCTGGACCGAGCGCACCGCCTATGCCCTGGACGCCGAGACCGGCAAGCTGATCTGGAAGCGCCAGGTCGACGGCCAGAGCGAGGTGCAGATGACCGGCTCGCCGGTGCTGCACGCCGGGCGCCTCTACATCCCGGTGTCCTCCGCCGAGGAAGCCATCGCCGTCGACGACAAGTACCAGTGCTGCCGGTTCCGCGGCGCGGTGGTCTGCGTCGACGCGGCCACCGGCAAGGTGCTGTGGGAGACCTTCATGGCGCCCGAGCCCCGGCCGTTCAAAAAGAACGCCAAGGGCGTGCAGATGTACGGGCCGGCAGGCGCCGCGATCTGGGGCGCGCCTACCGTCGATGCGAAGCGCGGCCTGATCTACGTGGCCACCGGCGACAGCTACACCGACATCGACATCGCCAACGCCGAGGCGGTGGTGGCCCTGGACCTGAAGACCGGCGCGGTGCGCTGGGCCAACCAGCTCACCAAGGGCGACAACTACATCATCGGCTGCTACCCGCCGAACCCGCGCGCCAACTGCCCGGCGCCGGTCGGCCCGGACTACGACTTCGGGGCCTCGCCGGTGCTGCACACCCTGGCGGGCGGCAGGCAGCTCATCCTGGTCGGCCAGAAATCGAGCGAGGTCTACGCCCTCGATCCCGACGCCCGAGGCAAGGTCGTCTGGCGCCATCGCCTGAGCGTCGGCGGGCCGCTGGGCGGCGTGGAGTTCGGCCCGGCGGCGGACGGCGAGGCCTTCTACGTCGGCGTCTCCGACATCTTCGTGAAGGACCCCAAGCCCGGCCTTTACGCCTTCCGCATCGCCGACGGCGAGCTCCTCTGGTCGGCGCCGGGACCGAACGTGAGCTGCGCCTGGAAGAACCCTTACTGCACCGCGGCCGTCTCCCAGGCGGTCACCGCCATGCCGGGGATCGTCTTCGCCGGCGCCATGAACGGCCACTTCCGCGCCCATGACAGCCGGACCGGCAAGATCGTCTGGGACGTCGACACCGCCGCGCCGGTCATCACGGTCTCGGGCAAGGAAGCCAGGGGTGGCGTGATCGACGGCGCCGGCCCGACCGTCGCGGGCGGCATGGTCTATGTGACCTCGGGCTACCAGGGCCGCTCGGGCGCGCCCGGCATGGTGCTGATGGCCTTTGCGCCGGAAAAGCCCTGATTCACGGCAGCCGGGACGGGGTCTAGGCGGCGACGCGCGCCGCGGCCATCTGGGTTTCCAGCGCCGTCACCAGCTCGGCCGCGGAGATCGGCTTGCTCAGGTGGCCGTCGGCCCCGGCGGCCTGGCCGGCGTCGACGTGTTCCTTCAGGCAGTTGGCGGAGACCATCAGGATCGGCGCCCGGGGCCGTTCCGTCGCCCGCTCCCATGCGCGGATGCGCCGGGTGGCCTCGAAGCCGTCCATCACCGGCATCTGGATATCCATCAGCACCGCGTCGAAGCCGCCGGTCATCATCGCCGCCAGGCCCTCGGCGCCGTCCTGGGCGGTCGCATGCTCGACCCCGACGCTGGCCAGGATCAGTTCGATGACCTGCCGGTTGACCGCATTGTCGTCGACCACCAGCACCCGATAGCCCGCGTCCGGCGCGAGGGCCTCCGGCGCGCCCGGCGCCTCGGCTTCGGGCGCGGCGGCCGCGGCGCGGGGCGGCAGGTCGAGGGTGAAATCGAACACCGCGCCCTGCCCCGGCGAGCTGTCGCAGGCGAGCGTTCCGCCCATCAGCCGCACATACTGGTCGCAGATGGCCAGGCCCAGGCCCGCGCCGCCATGCTTGCGGGTCTGCGAATTGTCGGCCTGGCGGAAGCGCTGGAACAGGGTCTCGCGCTGGGCGGCGTCGAAGCCGGGGCCGGTGTCGCGGACCGCGAAGCGGACGCGGTTTCCGTCCCGCTCGGCGCTCAGCACCACCTCGCCGGCCTCGGTGAACTTGATCGCGTTGTTGAGCAGATTGCCCAGCACCTGGCGCAGCCGCTGCGGGTCGCAGTCGATGCGCCCCTCGCCCACGTCGATCACCGTGCGGACGGCGAGCCCCTTCTCCGTGGCGGAGGCGGCGAACAGGTCCTTCACCGAGGTGACGAGCGCGTCCAGCTCGACCGGCTCCGGCCGCAGGTCCGCCGCGCCGGCTTCCACGCGGGCCAGGTCCAGCAGGTCGGTGAGCAGGCCGTTCAGCAGCCCGCCCGACTGGCGGATCACGCCGACCAGCCCGCGCTGCTCAGCCGACAGCTTCGTGCGGCTGAGCACGTCGGCGATGCCCAGGACGCCGTTCATGGGCGTGCGGATCTCGTGGCTCATGTTGGCGAGGAATTCGCTCTTGGCGCGGTTGGCGGCCTCGGCGGCGTCGCGGGCCGCGGCCATGGCGGCGGCGCTCTGTTTCTGCTCGGTGATCTCGCTCAGCACCACGACGCCGCCGCCGTCGGCGGTGCGGAAGGAGTCGTGGCGCAGCCAGCGCCCGTCCGGCAGGTGGAACTCAGACCCTCCGCCTTGCTTGCGCTGGGCCAGGGTCTCGACCCAGCCGGCCGAGCCCGGCGTGGCTTCTGAGAACCAGCCCGCCGCGCTGGCCGCCTCGATGTGGCTGCGCCGCGGCGAGCCGAGCTCGACCTCCAGCCCGCAGCCGGCCATCAGCGCCGCGTAGGCGCCGTTCCACACCTGCACCCGATCCGACGCGTCGAAGAACGCCAGGCCGGACGGCACGGCGTTGAGCGCGTGGCGGACATTGTCGAAGGTATTGCGCTGGCCCAGGCGCTCCATGAGCATCAGGCTCATTCCCGCCGCGAGGACCAGGAACGCCAACCCGCCGGTGGCCAGCGCCAGCCCGGTGCGGCCCATCACCTCGACCGGGGGGACCATGACGGAATCGGGCGTCAGGGTCACCGCCGTCATGGCGGTGAAATGCAGGCCGACGATCGCCAGGACGAAGACGCCGGCCGGCGGCGCCCAGGCCCAGCGGCCCTTGACGGCGCCGCGCAGCGAGAAGGCCGCCATGCCGCCGGCCGCGCCGATCAGCAGGGAGGCGGCCACATAGGCCAGGCTCCAGGACATGTGGGCCTGGGTCCGGATGGCGTCGATTCCGGTGTAGTGCATCACCGCGATGCTGGCCCCGGCGAGGGCTCCGGCGACCGGCCCGATGCCCGCGCCGCGTCGCCAGGCGGGCAGGGCGAAGGCCGCGCACATGCCGAGGACGGCCACGAAAAAGGAGGCGACGGTCTCGGTCGGGTCGTAACCGATCCTCAGGCTGGGCTGGTAGGCCAGCATCGCCACGAAGTGGGTCGCCCAGACGCCGGAACCGGCGGCCAGGCCGCTCAGGGACAGCCAGGACCAGCGCAGGGCGCCGGAGGCCGCCATCCCGCGGGCGTGAAAGGCGAAGGCGGTTCCGGACGCGAGCACGCAGATGAGCGCCGCCACCGCCACCAGGCGCAGATCGTGCTGCACGAAGACGCAGGTCAGGACGGCGAACACTTGCAGGCCCTTCGGTAGGGGAACACCCTCCTCTAGCCGGAGCCGGTTAATAGACTCCGCTATCCGTTCCGCCTGCTAGACCTCGTCCCGGCCGACTTGGATCGATTGAACCGGGTCGTCGCCTGTGTCTGGACCCCTTCTTGTCCACCCAGGTTGATTCAACCTCAGTGGGCGGGTCCCTAGGCCGCCATTTGCGCGCTGCCGCGGGTCGCGAGTTCGCAGATCAGGGCGGCGGCGGAGATGGGCTTGGCCATGTGGCTGTCGGCGCCGGCGTCGCGACTGGCGGCGATATGCTCCTCGAGGCAGTTGGCCGAGACGACGATGATCGCCGAGGGCGCGTCGCCGCGGCTGGCCTGCAGGGCGCGGATGCGGCGGGTGGCCTCGAAGCCGTCCATCACCGGCATCTGCAGGTCCATCAGCACAGCATGGTGCGGGCAGGCCTCCATGGCCTCGACCGCCTCCAGCCCGTTCTCCACCGAAACGTGCGCCACGCCGACGCTGTCGAGGATGATCTCGAGGACCTGGCGGTTGATGGCGTTGTCGTCGACGATCAGCACGCTGAAGGCGTCCGGCGGGGTCGCGGGCGCGGCGGTGCGCGGCGCGGCCGCAGGCGCGACGGCGGCAGGGACCGGCGGCTCGACGACGGTGAGGGTCGGCTTTGCCGCGGGCGGCGCGCGATCGAGGTCGGCGGAAGGCCCCTCCTCGACCGTCTCGACGTCGCCCGCATGGGGCGCCGGCGCGGCGGCCTTGCGGCCCGCGCCGCGACGCCGCGGGGCGGCGCGCAGGACGGGGATGTAGAAGCCGAAGGCGACGCTCACCGCGACGACCCAGATGACCACGCCGAGGGCGATCAACGGCATATCCGGCGCGATGTCGGCTAAGGTATACATTGGACCCCCTTCAGACCATTCAGCGCTTCTTGGGCGTTCTGAATGAATAAATAGGTCTTCAAGCTTAATGTTTGGTGGATTTTCAGGTATCCAATACCTCCGTATCTATACGGATGCAAGTATACGTAGAACTACGTAACCCCGATCATCTATCCGCTACGCTAGGCGAACAGGCATGCTCTGCCTCCCGCCGCGCGGGGGCAGGGGCCTCAGGGGGCCGAGGGGACGCCGCCGATCTGGTCGGGCGGATCGGGCCGCTGGCGCGGGGCGAGCTTGAGGCGCGACAGGCTGACGACGGCGGCGAGCGCGGCGAGGCCCGCGGCGGTGGCCAGCGCCGTCTTGGCGGCATGCGTCCCGGCCAGGTGGAAGAAGACCGCGGTGGTCACCGCGCCGGCGGTCTGGCCCAGCAGGCGCGCGGTGGCCAGCGCCCCGCCCGCCGCGCCGGAGCGGTGCATGGGGGCCGCGGTGACCATGGCCCGGTTGTTGGGCGACTGGAAGAAGCCGAACCCCAGGCCGCAGAGCGCCATGCGCCAGGAGATGTCGAGGTCCGAGGCGTGGGCCGGCATGATCGAGAGCGCGAACAGGCCGATGGCGAAGACGCCCAGGCCCGCGCCGCCCAGGGCCCCGGCCCGGTGGCGGTCGGCCAGCCGCCCGGCCAGGGGCGCGGAGATCCCCACCGCCAGCGGCCAAGGGGTCATCAGCAGGCCGGTCTCCACCGCGCTGCGGCCCATCACCGTCTGGAAATAGAAGGGCAGGCCCACATAGGCCATCATCTGGGCGGCGAAGGAGACGATCGACGTCGCGATCGACAGGCCGAAGATCGGGATCCGCAGGAGGTCGAAGGGCACCAGGGGCGCCTCGCGGCGCAGCTCGCGCCAGCTCAGCAGCGCCCCGGCGGCCGCACCGACCGCGAGCTTCGGCAGGCCGGAGGCCAGGCCTTCGCTGGCGACGTTCTCCGCCCCGGTGATCAGGAAGAAGAAGGTGAGCCCGTTGAGCCCCGCCGAGATCCAGTCGAACCGCCGTGGCGACCCCACGGTCACCGGCAGGGCCTTCAGGCCGATGGCGATGGCCGCCACCCCGATCGGCACATTGATGGCGAACAGCCACTCCCAGGAGGCCTTGGCCAGGATCGCGGCGGCCACGGTCGGGCCGAGGGCGGCGGCCATCGAGATCACCAGGGCGTTCAGCCCGATGCCCCGGCCGAGCAGCCGCTTCGGATAGGTGAAGCGCACCAGGGCCGAGTTGATGCTCATGATCCCGCCCGCGCCCAGGCCCTGCAGGACCCGCGCGGCGGTGAGGCTGGGCAGGGTGTGGCTGAGCGCGCAGCCCAGCGACCCCAGGGTGAAGACCGCCAGGCCCACCATGTAGACCCGCCGATAGCCCAGCCGGTCGCCCAGCGCCGCCAGGGGCAGCAGAGTCACGGTGATCGCCAGTTGGTAGGCGTTGACGATCCAGATCGACGAGGCGGCGCTGGCGTGCAGTTCGCCGGCGATGGTCGGCAGGGCCACGTTGGCGATGGCGCCGTCCAGCACCGACATGGTCATGGCCAGCCAGATCGCCGCCACCGACCAGTAGCGGCGCGGGATCGGCAGGCCGTCAGGCGTCCCCACAGCGGCGTGGGCGTCGGTGTCTTCGTCCCCAGGGAGGACAACGGCAACGCGGGGCGTCAGCATCGCAGGTGTGAACCCTCAGGCGCGCGTTTGGCGGCGGCCTCAGGCGCTCGCGGCGGCGCTCGGCCGCGCCTGCACGCGCGCGAACCAGTCGGTGAGCCGGGCGTACTTGGGATCCAGCGGCTGGCCGACCTGGCCGCCGAAATCGACGAAGGCGAACAGCAGGATGTCGGCCAGGGTGAACCGCTCGCCCGCGATCCAGGGCCCCTTGAACTCGCCTTCCAGCCATTGCAGCCCGTCCTGGGCGATCGCCTTCAGCCCCGGCGCGGCGTCCGGCAGGCAGCGCATCCGGTTCTCGAACAGCGGCAGGCCCTCTGCGAAGCGGAAGCCGTTGGCCATCGGCTCGCAGACCTTCAGGTCCACCCGGCGCGTCCACATGCGGGCGGCGGCCCGCTCTTCCGCCGTCGCGCCGATCAGCGGCGGGCTCGGCTGGCGCTCCTCCAGGTACTCGCAGATGGCGGTGATCTCGGTCACGGTCCCGCCGTCGTCCAGTTCCAGCGCCGGCGTCTGCCCGGCCCGGTTAACCTCGGCGTTGTAGGGCGCACGGCGGTTCTCGCCGGCCATCAGGTCGACCTTCACGAAGGGCATCTCCAGCCCTTTCTCGGCCAGGAACATCTTCACGACGCGGGGGTTCGGGCCGATCGAGGTGTGGAGCTTCATGGCGGTTCCTCTGTTGCTGCACATGACCGTTAGGCGGCGCCGCCGGGAGGGTCAACGCCGCCGCTGTTAACCCTTTTTTTACCGGCGGGCGTGGCGTTTCAACGCGATTTGGGGTATAGACGCGCCCCATGGCTGATCGACAGTTCAAACCCGACCTGACGGGATCTGGCGAGACGCTCGAGCACCTCCTCGCCCGTCTCCGCACCAAGCTGCGCCGCCCGACCTATCCACGTCGTGACGGCCCAGACGACTGGGAAAGCTTCGTCACGTCGCGCCGCCCACCGCGCGGCGCCGGCGGAGCTGAAGCGCCGATCCCGCGCGAAAGACCGATCCCCGACGCCTACGCGCCGTTCTGAGGCGCAAGGCCGTCTGGCCTGGGCCCGCCCGTCGCCCAGTCCAGCAGCTCGACGGGATGGACGACGCTCTGGCTGACCGCCGGCGCGATCTGGGCGATGCAGCCGATGTTTCCCGCCGCCACCACGGCCGCACCGGTGCGCGCGATGTTCGCCGCCTTGCGGGCGCGAAGCCGCCCCGCCAGCTCCGGCTGCAGGATGTTGTAGACCCCGGCCGAGCCACAGCAGAGGTGGCCCTCGGCGATCGGCCGCACCTCGTAGCCGGCCTGGGCGAGCAGATCGGCAGGCCCCGCCTTGATTCCCTGGCCGTGCTGCAGCGAGCAGGGGGCATGATAGGCGACGCTGAGCCGGCCCGGCCGGGTCACCGGCGGCAGGCCGACCTCGGCGACGAACTCCAGGATGTCGCGGGCGCGCGCCGCGGCCTCTTTTGCCTGGGGGTCGCCGGCCAGGCGATGGCCATAGGCCTTCAGCGTCGTGCCGCAACCCGCGGCCGTGGTGACGATGGCGTCGAAGGGCCCGGCCCTGGTCCAGGCCGCCACATTGGCCGCCGCGAACCCCGCCGCCTCCTCCGCCCGCCCGAGATGCTCCGAGAGCGCCCCGCAGCAGCCCTCGCCGTCCGCCAGCACCACCTCGAACCCGGCGCGGGCGATCAGCCGGATCGCCGCCGCGCGGATCTGCGGCGCCATGGCCGGCTCGACGCAGCCCTGCAGCAGGAGGACGCGGCCGCGCCGCTCGCCTTCGGGCGGATAGCTGTGCTGGGCGGGCCGGGTCTTGGCCGGCGCCGGCACGAGGCGCAGGAGGGCGGCGAGCGGGGCGAGCCTGAGCGCCTGGAGCACCGGCCCCAGCGGCCGCGCCAGCCGACCGAGCGCCAGGGCCGCGCGCAGGCGTCCCGGCCGAGTCAGCACCGCCGGAATCGCCGCGCGCAGCAGCCGCTCCAGCAACGGCCGGCGGTAGTGGGCCTCGATGTGGGCGCGGCCGTGGTCGATGAGCTGGGCGTAGTCGACGCCTGAGGGGCAGGTGGTCTTGCAGGCCAGGCACGAGAGGCAGCGGTCGACATGCCTCACCGTTTCCGGCGACGGCGCGCCGCCGGCCTCCAGCATGGCCTTGATCAGCTCGATACGGCCCCGCGGCCCGTCGCGCTCGTCGCCCAGCAGGACGTAGGTCGGGCAGGTCGCCGTGCAGAAGCCGCAGTGCACGCACTTGCGGATCTCCGCATGGCTGGCGGCGGTGTCCGGATCGGCGAGCTGGGCCGGGGTGAAGACCGTCTGCATCAGCCACCCATCCGGCCGGGGTTCAGGACGTTTTTCGGATCGAAGGCCGCCTTCACCCGCGCGGTGAGCGCCGCGAGCGCGCCGTCCAGCGGCTCGAACGCCGGCCCTTCGCCGCGGCAGAGGGTGGCGTGGCCGCCCAGGGCGCGGACGGCGGGGCGCGGATCGGCCTGCGACAACAGCCAGACCAGGCCGCCGCCCCAGTCGTAGAGCGCCTCGCCGGGCGCCGCTTCGGCGACCCGCCAGCCGGACGCCGGCGGCACGGAGATGCGCCAGAGCGGGCGCGGGTCCTTCTGGAAGGCCTCGACCTCGCGGACCTGGCGCCAGAAGTCGCCGCTGTGCCCGCCGTCCAACTGCTCCAGGCGGCCGAACCCCTTCAGCGCCCCGACCAGGTGCTCGGCCCGGGCCGCCACCGAGGCCGCGAAGCCCTCCAGGCGCAGCGCCGTCACCGCCATCTCGCCCTTCAGCGGCGCCCGCCCGGCGGCGGCCTGCGGCAGGTGCGCCGCGCCGGAAAGCTCCACCGGCGCGTTCAGCGCCAGGGTCATGGCCTCGCCCGCCCGCCGGTCGTCCAGGCCGAACAGCATGAGGGTCAGCTCCGTCCGCGCCGCCGGCAGCACCTTGATGGTCACCTCGGTCATCACCGCCAGCGTACCCCACGATCCGGCGATCAGCTTGGGCAGGTCGTAGCCGGTGACGTTCTTCACCACCCGGCCGCCGGCCTTGACCAGCTCGCCGCGGCCGGTCACCGCCTGCAGGCCCAGGAAATGGTCGCGCGCCGCGCCCGCCCGGATCCGGCGGGGCCCGGAGAGGTTCGCCGCCAGCGTCCCGCCCAGCGTCGCGCGGCCTTTAGCGCCCAGCAGCCGGCCCAGGTGCGGCGGCTCGAACGGCAGCATCTGGCCGTGGTCTGCGACCAGCTTCTCCAGCGCCGCCAGGGTCACGCCCGGCTGGGCGGTCAGCACCAGTTCCTCCGGCGCATAGTCGACGACCTTGTTGAGGCCCGCGAGGCTCAGCACCAGGTCCGCGGCGGGCGCCGCACCGATCGAGCGCTTGGTCCCGCCGCCCACGATCTCCAGCGTGCGTCCGGTCGCGCCGGCCTCGGCGACCAGCTCGCAGACCGCCTCGGCGGTCTTGGGCGTCTCGGTGGGGGCGGCCAGGTCGGGCATCTAGAACCGCGGCAGCTCGGGGAAGGCCACGGCCCCGCGATGCACGTGCACCCGGCCGAGCTCGGCGCAGCGATGCAGCCGGGGGAACACCTTGCCGGGGTTGAGCAGCAGGTCCGGGTCGAAGGCGCACTTCACCCGCTGCTGGCAGGCGAGGTCGGTCTCGGAGAACATCTCGCCCATCAGGTCGCGCTTCTCGACGCCGACGCCGTGCTCGCCGGTCAGCACGCCGCCCACCTTCACGCAGAGCTTCAGGATGTCGGCGCCGAGCGCCTCGGCGGCCTCGAGCTGGCCCGGCTGGTCGGCGTCGTAGAGGATCAGCGGGTGCAGGTTGCCGTCGCCGGCGTGGAAGACGTTGGCGACTCGCAGGCCGTATTCCAGCGCCATCTCGCTGATGGCGCCCAGCACATAGGGAAGCTGGCCGCGCGGGATGGTGCCGTCCATGCAGTAGTAGTCCGGCGAGATCCGCCCCACCGCCGGGAAGGCCGCCTTGCGCCCGGCCCAGAAGGCCAGCCGCTCGGCCTCGCTGGCCGAGACGCGCACGGTCGTGGCGCCCCTGGCCCTGGCCAGCTCCACCACATGGGCCGACAGCTCCGCGCACTCCGCCTCCGGCCCGTCCAGCTCGACGATCAGCAGGGCCTCGGCGTCCAGCGGATAGCCCGCGTGGACGAAGGCCTCGGCGGCGGCGATGGCCGGGCGGTCCATCATCTCCATGCCGGCCGGGATCACGCCCGCGGCGATCACGTCGCCGACACAGGCGCCGGCCGCCTCCACCGAGGCGAACCCCAGCAGCATCGCCCGCGCCGTCTGCGGCGTCCGCAGCAGCCGCACCGTCACCTCGGTGACCACGCCCAGCAGACCCTCCGAGCCCGTGACCACGCCCAGCAGGTCGTAGCCCGCCGCGTCGAAGCCCTTGCTCCCCAAGCGCACCACCTCGCCGCTCATCAGCACGATCTCGCAGCCCAGGACGTTGTGGGTGGTCAGCCCGTACTTCAGGCAGTGCACCCCGCCGGAGTTCTCCGCGACGTTGCCGCCGATGGTGCAGGCGATCTGGCTGGACGGGTCGGGCGCATAGTAGAAGCCGTCCGCCTCCACCGCGGCGCTGATGGCCAGGTTGGTCACCCCCGGCTGCACCACCGCGCAGCGGTTGGCGAGGTCGACCTCGATCACCCGGTTGAACTTGGACATGCCCAGGACCACGCCGTCGGTGAGCGGCAGGGCGCCGCCGGACAGCGAGGTGCCCGCGCCGCGCGGCACCACCTTGACCCCATTGGCCTGGCACCAGGCCAGGACCGCGGAGACCTGCGCCACGGTCTCCGGCAGCACCACGGCCAGGGGCGTCTGGCGATAGGCCGACAGGCCGTCCGACTGGAACGGGACCAGGCCCGCCGGGTCGCCGATCACGCCCTCGCCGGGGACCAGGCGTTTCAGCGCGCGCACGATCTCGTCCTTGCGGGCGATCAGCGCGGCGTCGGGCGCGGGCATCTTCATGGGCCGCCACGAACCAAACTTCGCGCGCCGGGTCCAGCGTCTAGGCTTCGTGTCAGGCCTCGCGCAGGATCGCCTGCAGGCCGCGCGCCACCGGCTCCAGCACCGCGCCGTCGGTCACTTCGGGCAGGTCGCGGCGGGTGTGGTGCAGCGGGTGGCCGGCGACCAGGCCGACCAGCGGGCGGTAGCCCTGCCGGCGGAAGGCCGCCAGCTCGCCGGGCGCGGTGTGGGTGTCGAGGTCGAGCGGCTTCTGGTAGCCGACCTGGCCCGCGAAGGCCTTGGCGGCGAGCAGCGTGAGCGGCCCGCTGCAGCCCAGGGTGCGGGTGGCCTGCGGCCCGGGCTGGCGGGCGATCTGGCCGTCCTCCAGGGCATAATCGTAGGCCGCGACATTGGCGCCGATCGCCACCCACAGCCGGGTGTCGGCGGGCTTGGGCGCCAGCGTCTGGGTGAAGTGGTGCGCGCCATAGCCGTCGAACTCGTGGCCCGAGGCGGAGACCATGACGAGGTTGTGGTCGGTGGACGCCGCCAGCCAGCGCGCCAGGCCGAGCCAGATGGCGATCCCCGAGCCGCGTTCCCCCGCGCAGTGGAACCAGCCGCTCTTGGGCGTCGAGACGACGATCGGCTTTCCCGGCCGGACGCGGCGGCCGATCACGTTGTGGGCCACACCCATGGCCGTGCGGCCCTCGAGCCGGACGGTGGCGTTGCGGCCCGCCGCGGCGGCGGCCTTCAGCGTCGGGGCGTCGCGGCCCGCGGCCAGCAGCACTGGGATCCGCCAGGGCGGCGCCTTGGGGTTGCGGTTGAGCGCGGCCATCTCGCCGAGCGCGGTCTCTGTGATCGCCACCACGGCCGCGGCGCCGCTATCGACCGCCGCCACGATCTGGGCCGGCGGCGGCGACTCCAGGCCCCCGCCGGCGCCCGGCGCCAGGTCGACCAGCGCGATCTTGCCCGGGCCGCCGGTCAGGGACAGGGGCGCGGTGATCCCGCCGGCCGGCGTGGCGACGGGGGTCCAGTAGGGGAAGCTCTCGAGGCCGCGGCCGCCCAGGGTCAGGTCCGCCCGGGCCAGCTCGAACACCGGATAGTCGAAGGCCTGGCGCTCGACCGCATAGCCCGCGGCCTTCAGGGCGCGCTCCAGCCAGACGGTCGTCGCCGCGTCGCCGGCCGTGCCGGTGCGGTGCTCGCCGAGATCCGAATAGGCCTTCACGTCGGCGTAGAGGGCGGCGCCGGCCAGGGGATCGGGCGCGGCGGCCTGGGCGGTCGTGGCCGGGAGCGCCGCCGCGCCCAGGCCGGCAAGGATCGTCCTCCGTCTGTCGATCTGAAACGCCACGCGACCTCCGCCCTGGACAGGCCAAGCCTCAAGTCCATGGCGGCGAGAGCGCACGATCAACCGTCGAGTCAAGGCATTCCGCCATCCGGAACGGCGGCCGCGGGATCACCGCTTCGCGGTCGACGCCGTCGCCCGGCGCGAGGTGAGGGCGGCCAGCGCCGGGCTGTTCGCCCGGGCTACGGCGCCCGATATCGCGCCCTCGCGGCAGGTCTCGTAGGCGTCCCGGTCATGGGCCGAGACCGCCCGGGCCGCCCCGCCGCAGACCGCGTCGGCCGCGGCCTCGATGCGCTGGAGAAGCCTGCGCGCCCCGGCCGGCGAGGCGAGGTCCAGGTCGGAATAGGGCACGCGGGTGAAGGTCACGCGCTGGCTGGGATCGGAGGAAAAGCCCTCGTGCAGCACAAAGGACTGCGCCGCGGCGGGCGCGACGAGCTCGGCGAGGCAAAGGGCGCCGGCGGCGAAGGCGAGGGGGCGGATGCGGATCATGTTCAGCTCACGGGGTTTGAGGCCTTACCCCATGATACAAATGTACTTCCGATGGAAATACACGTGTATTTTCGTTAATCGAACGCCGCCCGCCTCTTCGTCGGGGACGCCGCCGGAAGTTGGTGGCTCAATTTTTATTGATAAATATCAGCATCTTGAAAATTCCCGTCATCCCGGACGGCCTGCAAAGGCCGAGCCGGGACCCAGGGCGGCCGGACAGCCCATCCCTCCTAGAGCCCATTCCGCGCCCAAGGCCGGCCCAGCCGCCCTCGCCTCACCCGTCGTAGAAGAACGGCGGGTGCAGCCCGATCACCCGCCGCTCGCGCTCCGTCCCGGCGCGGGCGATGGCCTCCGGCGAGAGCTGGTTGCTCTGGGCCGTGGTCAGAATCCGCTGGGCGATATCCCGGCGCCCATAGTGGACCTGCAGGAAGAAGCGGCCGTGGTCGCCGGGCTGCGTGGGCATGCGGCGATGCCAGATGTCGGAGACGAACAGCCCGGCGTCGCCGGCGCGGACGATGAAGGGCCTCACGCCCCGGCCCTCGAACTCCAGGTCGTCGTCCAGGTGACGGCCGGGCGGCGGTGGGCGGCCGGAGAGGTGGCTGCCCGGGATCACGGCGGTGGGGCCGTCCTCGAGGGCGCAGTCCCGCAGATAGATGTGCACGCCGAGCGCAAACACCGGGTGCGGGATCTCGGCGGGCCAGCGCACGCCCTCGGGCAGGGGCACGTGCGGCCCGGCGTCGATGTGCCAGTTCTGGCCGCCGTGCGACCCGGGCTGGCCGGCGGGATTGCGCCAGGCGGTGTTGGCGATGACGTGGCAGTCCTCGCCCAGCAGAGGCTCGATCGTCGACAGCAGCCGGGGATGGGCGACGGCGGCCTGGGCGGCGGCGCTGCGGTTCAGCATGGCGTAGCGGAACATGGCCGCGTCTTCCGGCGGGCGCTGGCCGCGCTCGTCCGGCGGGTCGCGCTCGAAGACCTCGCCGATCTCCCGGCGCAGCGCGGCGACCTGGTCGTCGTCCAGCAGGTTGCGGAGGATCGTATAACCCTCGCGTTCGAGCTGGAGGGTTTCCTCGCTCGCCGGCTCGGTGCGAGGCTCGAGGTAGGGCCGACCGCGTCGGATCATGCCGAGGCTCCTTCCGCCGCCGAGCCTAGACCCTTCCCGCTCCTGGCGGAAACACCTGGGCCGGGACAGGGCCGGGCCTGAGCCCTACTCGCCCTTGAAGGCCGGCGTGCGCTTCTCGTTGAAGCTGGCCACGCCTTCGCGCCGGTCGGCGGTCTTGAACAGGCGGTTGTAGGCCGAAAGCTCCATCTCCATGGCCGCCGCCAGGTCCAGCGAGGCGCCCTCGCGGACCACATGCTTCAGGGCGCGGACCGACAGCGGGGCCTTGGCGGCGATCTCGGCGGCGACGCCGAGCACCGTTTCCATCAGGGCCTCGGGCGCGGTGACGCCGTTGACGACGCCGTAGTCCAGCGCCTGGGCCGCGGTGAACGGCCGCCCGGAGGTCAGGAGCTCGATCGCCCGCCGCTCGCCTGCGCAGCGGCGCAGGAGTTGGGTGCCGCCGAGGCCCGGCATGATGCCCAGGCCCACCTCCGGCAGGCCGAAACGCGCCGTCTCCGAGGCGTAGGCGAAGTCGCAGGCCAGCGTCATCTCGCAGCCGCCGCCCATGGCCGCGCCATTGACCGCGGCGATCACCGGGACCGGCACGGAAAGCTGGGCGCGGACCATGGCCTCGAACACCCGGTGCTGGGCGGCCCAGGCCTCGTCGGTCATGCCGTTGCGTTCCTTCAGGTCGGCGCCGGCCTGGAAGTGGCGGCCCTGGCCGGTGAGGATTACGCAGCGCAGGTCCGTGCGCCCTGCCAGCACCGTCCAGGCCTCGGTCAGTTCCTCGCCCATCAGGGTCGAGAGCGCATTGGCGACCTCGGGCCGGTTGAAGGCGACGACGGCCACGCCGGGCGCAGGTTCGGTGACGAGGATCGTTTCAGGCATATGAAATTCCTTCTCTTCTCCCCGAAGCGGAGCGACAGAGGGAGAGGCCGGGAGGGGGCGGCGCGGCCGAACGCCTGGCCACAGGGGGCAAACCCAGGGCCCTCGACCGGCCGTCGGGGTGCGGGAACGGCCGAGCCGCCCTCTCCCGGCCTCTCCCTCTCCGCTTCGCGGGGGGCGAGGAGTGGCGGGCGCCTTCCATCAGAAGGACTTAGGCAGGTCGAGCACGTGGGTGGCCACGTGGGAGAGGATGAGGTTCGTGGAGATCGGCGCCACCTGGTAGAGGCGGGTTTCGCGGAACTTGCGTTCGATGTCGTACTCCTCGGCGAAGCCGAAGCCGCCGTGGGTCTGGACGCACATGTCGGCGGCGTACCAGGAGGCCTCCGACGCGGCCAGCTTGGCCATGTTGGCCTCGGTCCCGCAGGGCTGGCCGGCCTCGAACAGGGCCGCGGCGCGGTCGACCATGTGCGACGCGGCGGTCATCTGCACGTAGGCCCGCGCGATCGGGAACTGCACGCCCTGGTTCTCGCCGATCGGCCGGCCGAACACTTGGCGTTCCTTGGCGTAGGCGCTGGCCCGATCGATAAAGAACTTGGCGTCGCCGATGCACTCGGACGCGATCAGGATCCGCTCGGCGTTCATGCCGGAGAGGATGTAGCGGAAGCCCTGGCCCTCCTCGCCGATCAGATTGGCCACCGGCACGCGCAGGTCCTCGAAGAACAGCTCCGTCGTGGCGTGGTTGATCATCGTCCGCACCGGGCGGATGGTCAGGCCGTTCCCCACCGCCTCGCGCATGTCGACCAGCAGCACGCTCATCCCGTCCGAGGGCTTGGCGGCGTCGGCGCGCGCGGTGGTGCGGCAGAGCAGCACCATCAGGTCGGAGTGCTCGGCCCTGGAGATCCACAGCTTCTTGCCGCTGACGACGTAGTGGTCGCCCTCGCGCCGGGCGAAGGTGGCGATGCGGGTGGTGTCGGTGCCGGCGTCCGGCTCGGTGACGCCGAAGGCCTGCAGTCGCAGTTCCCCCGAGGCGACCTTGGGCAGGTACATCTGTTTCTGGGCCGGGCTGCCGTGCGCCAGCAGGGTGCCCATGGTGTACATCTGGGCGTGGCAGGCGCCGCCGTTGCAGCCGGCCCGGTGGATCTCTTCCAGCACAGCCGCCCCGGCCGCGAGGCCCAGGCCCGAGCCGCCGTATTCTTCCGGGATCAGCACCGACAGGAAACCCGCCTCGGTCAGGGCGGTGACGAACTCCGTCGGGTACTGCCGCTCCCGGTCCAGCGCCCGCCAGTAGGCGCCCGGAAACCGCGCGCAAAGCCTGCGCACCGCCTCGCGGATTTCGGGGAAGATCTGGGTGGTGTCGTTGAGCACAGGGCATCTCTGGCGCCTGCCCCCCAAAGTGTCATCCCGGAAAGCGCGCAGCGCTGTCCGGGACCCATAGGCTCCGAGATACCGGAAAGAGCGCAGCGTCGACGCCGCGCGCAACCGGCCGACGCGGAGTCTATGGGTCCCGGTCTTCGCGTTCCGCGAAACCGGGATGACAGCGGAAGGGAAGGCGGTAGGGTCCGCCCCACGGGAAGGGAGGACGCGCGGTGACAGACCTCAGCTATGTGCATGGCGCGGACGCGCGGCCCCTGCTCGGCCTGACGATCAGCCAGGCCTTCGACGCGACCTGCACGGCGCACCCCGATGTCCCCGCCCTGATCTCGCGGCATCAGAAGATCCGCTGGACCTACGCCGAAATGGGCGAGCGGGTCGACGCGCTGGCCGCGGGCCTGCTGGCGCTCGGCCTCGAGCCCGGCGACCGGGTCGGCGTCTGGGCGCCCAATTGCGCGGAATGGGCCCTGACCCAGTTCGCCACCGCCAAGGCCGGCCTGATCCTGGTCACCATCAACCCGGCCTACCGCCTGAGCGAGGCCGAGTACGCGCTGAACAAGGTGGGCTGCAAGGCGCTGGTCACCGCCGTCGCCCACAAGACCAGCGAATACCTGCACATGCTCCGCGAGCTGGCGCCGGAGCTCTCCTCCAGCCGGCCCGGCGCCCTGCAGGCCGCCCGCCTGCCGACCCTGCGCTGGGTCATCACGCTCGGCGAACAGGAGCACGCGGGCTGCCTCGCCTTCCACCAGGCCTGCGACGCCGGCACGCCCGCCGACGCGGCGCGGCTGAAGGAGATCGGAGCGGGGCTGCAGTTCGACCAGCCGATCAACATCCAGTTCACCTCGGGCACCACGGGCTTTCCGAAAGGCGCGACGCTCAGCCACCACAACATCCTCAACAACGGCTACTTCGTCGGCGAGGCGATCCGTCTTCAGGTGGGCGAGCGGCTGTGCATCCCCGTGCCGCTTTACCACTGCTTCGGCATGGTGATGGGCAACCTGGGCTGCGTCACCCACGCCGCGACCATGGTCTATCCCGCCGAGGGGTTCGATCCGCTGGCGACGCTGGAGGCGGTGGAGGCGGAGGCCTGCGCCGGGCTCTACGGCGTGCCGACCATGTTCATCGCCATGCTAGGCCACGAGGCCTTCGGCCGCTTCGACCTCTCGTCCCTGCGCACCGGGATCATGGCCGGCTCGCCCTGCCCCATCGAGGTGATGAAGCAGGTGATCGAGCGGATGCACATGCCGCAGGTGACCATCGCCTACGGCATGACCGAGACCTCGCCGGTCAGCTTCCAGTCGGGCGCCGAGGACAGCCTGGAAGTCCGCGTCTCCACCGTCGGGCGCATCCACCCGCACGTGGAGGTCAAGATCGTCGACGCCCAGGGCCGCATCGTCCCGCGCGGCGAGACCGGCGAACTCTGCACCCGCGGCTATTCGGTGATGCTGGGCTACTGGGACGATCCGGAGCGCACGGCCGAGGCCCTCGACGCGGCCGGCTGGATGCACACCGGCGACCTGGCGACCCTCGACGCCGAGGGCTGCGGCAACATCGTCGGGCGGATCAAGGACATGGTCATCCGCGGCGGGGAGAACGTCTATCCGCGCGAGATCGAGGAATATCTCTACCGCCACCCGGCGATCGCCGATGTGCAGGTGATCGGCGTGCCCGACAAAAAGTACGGCGAGGAACTCTGCGCCTGGATCGTGCTGAAGCCGGGCGAGACCCTGACCTCCGAGGCTGTCCGCGACTTCTGCCAGGGCCAGATCGCCCACTACAAGATTCCACGGCACGTCAAATTCGTGGAAGGCTTTCCCACGACGGTCACCGGCAAGGTGCAAAAGTTCGCCATGCGCGAGGCGATGATTGCGGAACTGGGCCTCGTGCTGGAAAAGACCGCATGAGAAAATTGACGAGCGCCGTCGACACCGGCTCCAAGGCCTTCGCCGCCAACGCCAAGCTCAACCGGGCGCTCGCCGCCGAGCTGCACAAGCGCGCCGCCCATGCCGCCCTGGGCGGGCCCGCCGAGAGCCGCAAGCGCCATGAGGGCCGCGGCAAGCTCCTGCCCCGCGACCGGGTGATGCGCCTGCTCGACGCCGGCGCGCCCTTCCTGGAGGTGGGCCAGCTCGCCGCCAACGGCCTCTACGGCGACGAGGCCCCGGGCGCGGGCCTGATCACCGGCATCGGCCGGGTCTCCGGGCGCGAGTGCATGATCGTCGCCAACGACGCCACGGTGAAGGGCGGCGCCTACTATCCGATCACCGTGAAGAAGCATCTCCGCGCCCAGGAGATCGCCCTGCAGAACCGCCTGCCTTGCGTCTACCTGGTCGACTCGGGCGGGGCGAACCTGCCGCACCAGGCTGAGGTCTTCCCCGACCGCGAGCACTTCGGGCGCATCTTCTTCAACCAGGCGCGGATGAGCGCCGAGAACATCCCGCAGATCGCCTGCGTGATGGGCTCCTGCACCGCGGGCGGGGCCTACGTTCCCGCCATGAGCGACGAGACCATCATCGTGCGCGGCCAGGGGACGATCTTCCTGGGCGGCCCGCCGTTGGTGAAGGCCGCCACCGGCGAGGTGATCTCGGCGGAAGAACTGGGCGGCGCCGACACCCACGGCCGCCGCTCCGGCGTGGTCGACTATGTGGCCGCCGACGACGAGGACGCCATCGCCATGGTGCGCACCATCGTGGCCCATCTGAACATCACCAAGCGCGTGGACATGGACGTGGCCGAGCCGCGGCCCCCGGCCTTCGACCCGGAGGAGCTCTACGGCATCGTGCCCTCGGACGTGCGCGCGCCCTATGACGTCCACGAAGTCATCGCCCGCATCGTCGACGACTCGGCCTTCGACGAGTTCAAGGCGCTCTACGGCACGACCCTGGTCTGCGGCTTCGCGCGCATCTGGGGCTACCCGGTGGCGATCCTGGCCAACAACGGGGTGCTGTTCTCCGAGAGCGCGCTGAAGGGCGCCCACTTCATCGAGCTCGCCTGCAAGCGCAAGATCCCGCTCGTCTTCCTGCAGAACATCTCGGGCTTCATGGTCGGCGGCAAGTACGAGGCCGGCGGCATCGCCAAGGACGGCGCCAAGCTGGTGACCGCCGTCGCCAGCGCAGAAGTCCCGAAGTTCACCGTCCTGATCGGCGGCTCGTTCGGGGCGGGCAACTACGGCATGTGCGGCCGCGCCTTCTCGCCCCGCTTCCTGTGGACCTGGCCCAACAGCCGCATCAGCGTCATGGGCGGCGAGCAGGCCGCAAGCGTCTTGGCCACCGTCCACCGCGACGCGGCCAAGTGGACGCCGGAAGAGGAGGAAGCCTTCAAGGCCCCGATCCGCCAGACCTACGAGGACGAGGGCAACCCCTACTTCGCCACCGCGCGCCTGTGGGACGACGGGATCATCGACCCGGCCCAGACCCGCGACGTGCTGGGCCTCTCCATCTCCGCCTCGCTCAACGCCCCCATTCCGGAGACGCGCTTCGGCGTGTTCAGGATGTAGCCATGGCCACCGGCGACAATCTCCTCGAAGCGGTCACCGCCGACACCATCGCCCACGAGGGCGCGCGCGCCGCAAAGCACAGCCTGGCGATCGGCACGCCCTGCCCCAACTGCCGCACCGCCATCGCCGGACCCTGGTGCTACGCCTGCGGCCAGCGGGCGGAGAAGTTCAACCGCTCCATCTGGCGCCTGGCCGGCGAGGCCTTCGAGGCCCTGGTCGAACTGGACGGCCGCATCTGGCAGACCTTCCCGCGCCTGATCATCCGGCCCGGACGCTTGACCCGGGACTATCTGGACGGCCACCGCGCCGTGCAGGTGCCGCCGTTCCGCATCTTCCTGATCGTCCTGCTGCTGGTCTTCTTCGCCGCCTCCATCGATGTTTCGCGCGGCCATCGGAACTTCCGGCTCGTGCCACCGAACAGCCCGGAGGCGGCGAACATCATGTCGCCGGAGATCCAGAAGCGAATGAACGTGCAGGTCGGCGACGCCAAGGCCTCGGCCTGGCTGAAGGAACGGCTGCTGTTCTCGCTGAACCACCAGGACGCCTTCTTCCGCTCGATGGCGGAGTGGTCGCAGCGGTTCGCCTTCCTGATGCTGCCGATCGCGGCCCTGATCCTCACGGTGCTGTTCGTCTTCAAGAAGGGGGTCTACGTCTTCGACCACCTGATTTTCACCATGCATTCCCTGTCTTTCCAGGGCCTTCTGCTGAGCGCGGTGTTCCTGCTGGGCGCGTTCGGCCAGGACTGGGGCGGCTGGGTGCTGATGGCCTCGCCGGTCCACCTGTTCGTGCATATGCGCGGAACCTACGGGATCAGCACGTTCGGGACCCTGATTCGCATGGGCCTGTTGTTCTTCGGCTCCTCCATCGCCTTTGGCCTGCTGATCGGCGGGCTGGTGGTTGTCGGCCTCGCCACCGCGCACTGAGGGCGGAAAAGCCATGTTCAAATCCGTCCTGGTCGCCAACCGCGGCGAGATCGCCCGCCGCGTCTTCGCCACCGCCCGACGCATGGGCCTGGAGACCATCGCCGTCTATTCCGAAGCCGATGCGGGCGCCGCCCATGTGGCCGACGCCGACCGCGCCGTGCCGATCGGCCCGGCGGCGGCGCGCGAAAGCTACCTGGTTCCGGAGAAGATCATCGCCGCGGCCAGGGCCACGGGCGCCGAGGCCATCCATCCCGGCTACGGCTTCCTCTCGGAAAACGCCGACTTCGCCGACGCGGTGACGGCCGCCGGCCTGATCTGGATCGGCCCGCCGAGCTCGGCGATCCGCGCCATGGGCCTGAAGGACGCCGCCAAGGCGCTGATGGCCAAGGCCGGGGTGCCGGTGACCCCGGGCTACCTGGGCGAGGACCAGGCCGAGGCCGCGCTGGCCAAGGAGGCCGCGCGCATCGGCTACCCCGTGCTGATCAAGGCGGTGGCCGGCGGCGGCGGCAAGGGCATGCGCCGGGTGGACGCGGCGACGGAGTTCGAGGCCGCGCTGGGCGCCGCCCGCCGCGAGGCCAAGGCCGCCTTCGGCGACGACCGCGTCCTCCTGGAGACCTACGTCACCCGCCCGCGCCACATCGAGGTTCAGGTGTTCGGCGACGCCCAGGGCGACGTCGTCCACCTCTACGAGCGCGACTGCTCCCTGCAGCGCCGCCACCAGAAGGTGATCGAGGAAGCGCCCGCTCCGGGCATGGACGCCGCGACCCGCGAGGCGGTCACCTCGGCCGCGGTGAAGGCCGCCAAGGCCGTCAGCTATGTGGGCGCGGGCACCGTGGAGTTCATCGCCGACGCTTCGGCCGGCCTGCGCCCCGACCGCATCTGGTTCATGGAGATGAACACCCGCCTGCAGGTGGAGCACCCGGTCACCGAGATGGTCACCGGCCTCGACCTGGTCGAGTGGCAGTTCCGCGTCGCGGCCGGCGAGCCCCTGCCGCTGAAGCAGGCGGAGATCGGCCTGGCCGGCCATGCGGTTGAAGCCCGCCTCTACGCCGAAAGCCCGGCCACCGGCTTCCTGCCCTCGACGGGAGTGCTGGAGCACTTCCAGCTTCCGCCCGACGTGCGCGCCGACGCCGGCGTCGAGGAGGGCGGCGAGGTCACCCCCTTCTACGACCCGATGATCGCCAAGCTGATCGCCCACGCCGGGACCCGCGAGCAGGCGCTCAGCGAACTGGCCGGGGCCTGCGACGCCGTCGAGGTCTGGCCGGTGAAGACCAACGCCGGCTTCCTCGCGCGCTGCCTTGAACAGCCGGACTTCATCGCCGGCGACGTCGACACCGGCTTCATCGAGCGCAACCTCGCCGAGCTGACGGCCGCGCCCGAGCCCTCGCCCGCCGCCCTGGCCGCCGCCGCCGAGGCCGCCATGGTGGTCGACGAGACCCAGGCGCCCGATGCCTCGCCCTGGCGCGACCTCGTGGGCTTCCGGCTGAACGCGCCGCCGCAGACCCGCGTGCGCCTCTTCCTGCACGGCAAGCCGGTGATGGCCGAGGCTTCGGAGATCGGCGCCGGCCGCTCGGTGCTGCTCACCGACGAGGACGAGATCGTGGTCTTCGAGGCGGGCGAGGCCTTCGTCTTCGCCGGCCACCCACCCACGGCCGACGAGGCCGGCGCGGCCGCCGACGGCCAGATCCGCTCGCCCATGCCCGGCAAGGTCACCGGCCTCTCCGTCAAGGCCGGCGACACGGTGACCAAGGGCCAGGGCCTGCTCACCCTCGAAGCCATGAAGATGGAACACGCCCTGACCGCCCCCTTCGACGGGACGGTGGAGGAGGTCTCGGTCCAACTCGGCGCGCAGGTCAGCGAGGGCGCGGTGCTGGCGAAGCTGTCGCCCGCTTAGTTGTCCACGAACCACACGAACGCGCGCTTCCCCGAGGCTCCGCGGCAGCGGAGGCTCAGAGCCCTTCCCACTCAGGTTGAATCAACCTGAGTGGACCAGAAGGGCTCCAGATATAGGCGACGACCCTGTTCTTTCCCGGCTGACTTGATCCAAGTCAGCCGGGACAGGGTCTAGTCGATTCAACCACCAAGAACACCAAGATCGCCAAGGAGTCCGACGTTGCCCAGGGTTTGAAAATGGACCGCCCGTTGCGTGGGCCTCTTATTCCCGCCGCAGCAGCGCCACCGTACCCTGGCCGCCGTCGGCGCAGATGCTGACGACGCCCCACGACCCCGTCGGCATGGCGTAGAGCTCCTTGATCCCCTGGCTCAGGATCCTCGCGCCGGTGGCGCCGAACGGGTGGCCGATCGCGGTCGAACCGCCGTGCGGGTTCAGGCGATCCATGGGGAACTTGCCGAGCTTGGCGGTGACCTTGGCCTTGTCCTTCAGGAACGCCGGATCCTGGATCGCCTTGATATGGGTCGCCACCTGGGCGGTGAAGGCCTCGTGCAGTTCCCAGAGCGCCACGTCGCCCAGGGTCAGGCCGTTGCGGGCCAGAAGCCGCGGGATCGAATAGGCCGGCGCCATCAAGAGGTACTCGTCGAACAGGTTGATGGCGTTGACCTCATAGTCCACCAGCCGCACCCGCGGAACGTCCGGCGGCAGGCGTTCCAGCCCCTTGGCCGTGGCGACCCACATGGCCGCCGCCCCGTCGGTGAGCGGGCTGGAATTGCCGGCGGTGAGCGTGCCCGTCCCGCTGGTGCGGTCGAAGGCGGGCTTGAGCTTGCCGAGCGCCTCCAGGCTGGTGTCCGGCCGGATCAGGGTGTCGCGGCCGACCTCCTCCAGGCGCAGCACCAGGTCGTCGAAGAAGCCGCTGGCCCAGCCGGCGGCGGCGCGCTTGTGGCTGGCCAGCGCCAGCTCGTCCTGCTCGGCGCGGCTGATGTTCCAGCCCTTGGCCATCTCCTCGGTATGCTCGCCCATCGACTTGCCGGTCGCCCGGTTCTTGATCTGCGGGATGAACAGGCGGACGTCGCTGAGCCGGGTCCCGCGCAGCGCGGCCCAGCGCCCGGCCAGGTCGCGCGCCTCCATGAACCGGCGCAGGTCGTCGGAGAGCGGCGGCGACAGGCCGATCTGGATGCGGCTCATGGCCTCCGCCCCGCCCACCAGGGCCAGGCTGCGGCCCGCGCCGTCGTCCAGCATGCCGGCGGCCTGGAAGGCGCCCATCATGCTGGTGGAGCAGGCCATCACCGTCGACGAGGCCGGGATCGACGGATCGCCGCCCGCCGAGATCAGCGCCTCGCGGCCCAGGTTGCTCATGGTGAGGTTCGGGATCACCGCCCCCCAGTTCATCAGGTCGGGCCGGCCGCCTTTCGCCAGCATGGCCTTGACCACCGGGACCGAAAGATCGAGCGCGTCCTTCTTCGCCAGCGGGCCGCCGGCCTTGGCGAAAGGCGTCCGCACGCCCGCCGCCAGCCAGACGCCGGGTTTGCCGCCGCTTTGGGGTTTCGTCGCCGCTCTGGCCATGTTGCGCTCCCGATTTCGCCCTAAAGATGGGCGCGACGGCGCCGCTTAGGAAGCCACCACGCCTTCGTCATGAAGCCTGGCGATCTCGCCCGACGACATCCTCAGCACCTCAGCCAGCACCTCGTCCGTATGCTGCCCCAGGCGGGGCGCCGGGGCGACCGGGCCGCGCGGGTCCTGCGGGATCGTCGCCATGGCGCCGGGCGCGGGATAGGTCAGGCCGCTGGGGTGGCGGATCGCCTGGAACACCGGATTGTCCTTGTAGAGCCGCGGGTCGTCCAGCGCCGCCTCCAGCGGCTGGTAGGCTCCCCAGGTGACGCCGCCGGCGTCGAAGGCCGGCGCCAGGTCCGCCGCCGTGCGCTGGGCGAACGCCTGCTCGAACAGGGGATAGAGCCGCGCCCGGTGCGTGAAGCGCAGGCCCTCGTCGGCCGCGAACGAGACGCCCAGCTCAAATTCCAGGACCGCGACCGCGGCGCTCAGGCCCAGGGCTTCCAGGGCCTTCGACCACTGCTTGGGCGTGATCGCCAGCAGCATCAGGGTCTGGCCGTCGCGGGTTCGGAAGTCGCGGCCGAAGGCGCCGAAGATGTCGTTGCCCATCCGCGGCCGCTGATGGCCGGCGAGCGCCGTCTCGGCGGTGAAGCCCAGGTTGGCCATGGTCGCCGCGCCGATGTCGGAGAGCGGGCAGCGGATCTCGCGGCCCACGCCGCTGCGCATCCGCGCCAGCAGGGCCGAGACCAGGGAAAAGGCGCAGTAGGCCCCGGTCAAAAGGTCCCAGGCGGCCAGCACGTGGTTCACCGGCCGCGGATCGTCCGCCGGCCCGGTCATCTGCGGCAGGCCGAGCGCGGCGTTGATCGTATAGTCCATCCCCTGGGAGCCGTCGGCCCAGCCCATGACGCGCACGCAGACCAGATCCTCGCGCATCGCCTTCAGGGTTTCGTAGGACAGGAACCCGTCCGCCGGGAAATTGGTGACGAAGAGGCCGGCGTCCTGGCCCGGCGCAGTCGCCAGCCGCTGGGCGATCTCGCGGCCGGCGGGCCGGGTCAGGTCCAGGGCCACCGACTTCTTGCCCTTGTTCAGCCCCTCCCAGTAGAGGCTCGACCCGTTCTGCGCGAGCGGCCAGCGCCGGAAATCCGGCCCGCCGCCGATGGCGTCGAAGCGGATCACCTCGGCCCCCATCTGCGCCAGGTAGAGCCCGCAGGTCGGCGCGGCCACGAAGGCCGACCCCTCCACCACGCGCAGGCCTTTCAGGAGGTCGTACATCCGTTCTCCTTCCCTCCCTTAATGGGGAGGGACAGCTCGCCCCTAGGCGAGCAAGGTGGGGAAGTGTGGGCCACACTGAATCGTCGGGGCATGATCCTGACTTCCCCACCCTGACCGCTTCGCGGTCTATCCCTCCCGATTAAGGGAGGGAAGGTCAGGAAATCAGCTCCCCGACCTCCTTCACCTCTTCCGGCGTCAGCGCCCAGGCCGCGGTCGCCGCATTGGTCTTCACCTGCTCCGGCGTCGTCGCCCCGGCGATCACCGAGGACACCACCTCGTGGCCGAGCAGCCAGGCGAAGGCCAGTTCCAGCAGGGTGTGGCCGCGCTCGGCCGCCCAGGCCTCCAGCTTCTCGACCTTGTCGAAGTTCCTGTCGCTCATGGCAGCCTGGCCGCGGGCGCCCCAGGCGGCTAGGCGCGAGCCTTCCGGCGCCGCCTCGCCGCGCCGGTACTTGCCGCTGAGCAGGCCGGACGCCAGCGGGAAGAACGGCAGGAAGCCCAGGCCGAAATGCTCGCAGGCCGGCAAGACCTCGAACTCCACCTTCCGCTCCAGCAGAGAATAGAGGTTCTGGGCCGAGACGAAGCGGGTGGCCCCGGCGGCGGTCCAGTCGGCGTCGGCGATCTGCCAGCCGGTGAAGTTGGAATTGCCGATGTAGCGGACCTTGCCCTGCGTCACGAGGTCGTCCAGCGCGCGCAGGGTCTCCTCGATCGGGGTGTCGGGGTCGGGCTGGTGGAACTGGTAGAGGTCGATCCAGTCGGTGCGCAGGCGCGTCAGGCTGTCTTCCACCGCGCGCATGATCCAGCGCCGCGAGCCGCCCTTCCGGGACTCGTCGTCGCCGATCCGCATGCCGAACTTGGTCGCCAGCACGATGTCGCCGCGCCGCTTGCCGAGCGCCTTGCCCAGGAATTCCTCGGACTTGGTCCCTCCGTAGATGTCGGCGGTGTCGAAGAAGGTGATCCCGGCGTCCAGGGCCGCGTCGACCACGCCCTGGGTGGCCTTCTCGTCGATGCGCATCCCGAAATTGTTGCAGCCCAATCCGACCTCGCTGACCTTCAGGCCCGAGGTTCCCAATCGGCGCAGCTTCATCGTTGTTCTCCGCAGGATTCCGCAAGGTTTGAGGCGTCCGCCTGCGGCTCTTCCGCGCGGCGCGCAGGGACCCTAGCGGCATCGTTCCCCTAGGCAAGGGCGATCGGAAGGCTCCCCGCCATGGTCAAGCTTCTTCACGCTTCATCATGCTTGACGCCCTATTCACTAGGTTTGTTCGGGATATCGCAAGCCTCGGCTCACTAAGGTCACGAACTCAAACGGTTTTTTGGCGGACGGATTTCCCCATGCGCGTCGTCACCATCGTCAGCCTCGGAGGCTGCGCCCTTTTCGGCCTCGCCGCCCTCGTCGTGGCGAAGACCATGATCCCCAATCCTGCGACCGCGAAGATCATCGCAGCCCCGGTCGCGGGCGTGCCGGTGGTGGTGGCCAAGGGCCCCCTGAAGTTCGGCGACAAGCTGGACGCCACCAAGATCGAGGTCCTCAACATTCCCTCCAACGCCGTGCCCGAGGGCGCGTTCACCACCACCGCCCAGGTGCTGGCCCAGGACGGCGGCGGGCCGCCGGTGGCGTTGACGCCGATCGCGGCGCGCGAGCCCCTGCTGCCGGCCAAGCTCTCCGGCCCCGGCGCGCGGGCCTCGATCGCCGCGGAGATCCGCGACGGCTTCCGCGCCTACACCATCAAGGTCACCGACGTGACCGGCGTGGGCGGCCATGCCCTGCCCGGCGACCGGGTGGACGTGGTGCTGATGCGCGATACCTCCGCCGATTCCTCCAAGCACGCATACGTCTCCGAGGTGGTGATCCAGGATGTGCGCGTCCTGGGCGTCGACCTGAACGCCGACCTGGCCTCCAACAAGCCGGCCACCCCCAACACCGCGACCCTCGAGGTCAGCGTGCCCGACGCCCAGAAGCTGGCGGTGGCCGGCGACCTGGGCAAGCTGTCGCTGGCGCTGCGCCGCACCGGCTCGACCGAGGTCGCCCAGACTTCGCCGATGCGCGGCGCGAGCTTCGTGGGCGGCGGCGAGGCGCGCCCGATCCGCGCCTCGGTTCGCCGGCGCCCCTCCTCGGGGCCGGCCCCGATGGGCTCTCCGCTGATCATGATCGTCGAGGGCGACGGCCAGAGCGAGCACAAGTCGTCGCACAAGGACCGCGCGCCCAAGGCGCCGCCCGCCGCCCCGCCCGCGCCCACTTCGCTGGGACCCGACAACTCCAAGGCGGCGGTTTCCGTCGCCTCGGCCGGGCACATCTCGTGACCCTTCCCGCTTCGCGCTTTCCGGAGTTCCAGACCATGCCGCGCCAACTGGCCGCCGCAGCGGCCGCCGCCCTCACCCTGTTGAGCGTCGGGGCCGTCGCCCAGCCGGCCCACGCCGACGCCATGATGAGCGAGCAGGCGCCGAGCCGCGTCATCACCGTGCCGAAGGACAAGTCGCTGTCCTTCCGCCTGGACGAGCCGGCGACCAAGATCGTCGTGGCCCAGCCGGACATCGCCGAGGTGGTCGCCACCACCGACCGCAGCTTCTACGTCCGCGGCCTCGACGTGGGCTCCACGAACCTGCTGGTCTACGGCCCGGGCGGGCGGCTGATGCAGGTCATCGACGTGCGCGTCGGTGTCGACGCCCTGTCGCTGGAACGCGACCTGGCTCAGGCCCTGCCGAACGAGCACATCAAGGTCCAGACCCTGGGCGAGGGCGTGCTGCTCACCGGCGACGTCTCCAGCCCCGGCGTCGCGCTCCGCGCCAAGGCCATCGCCGACAAGCTCGCGCCCGACGGCGTGACGTCCATGCTGCGCTCGGCCGGCTCCCAGGTGGTGCTTGAGGTCCGCATCCTGGAGGCTACCCGCCTGGCGTCGCAGGACATCGGCCTGGGCGCCACGATCAGCAACAACTCCGTCAACTTCAGCTTCGGCACCGGCCTGATCTCCAACTCACCGCCCGCCGGCGTGCTGAGCTTCTCGGGCCACTCGGGCCACACCACCATCGACGCCACCCTGCAGGCGCTCGAGTCCAAGGGCATGATCCGCACCCTGGCCCGCCCGAACCTGGTGGCGCTGTCCGGCGAAAAGGCGAGCTTCCTGGCAGGCGGCGAATTCCCGTTCCCGGTGCCGGCCGGCGTCGGCCAGATCAGCATCGAATTCCGCCAATACGGCGTGAGGCTCGAATTCACCCCCACCATCCAGGACGACGGCAAGATCAGGCTGCTGGTCGCGCCGGAGGTGAGCGCCCTCGATCCCACCAACACCGTGAGGGTCGACAACGTCACCGTGCCGGCGCTGACCGTTCGGCGGGCCAACACCACCGTCGAGCTTCGCGACGGCGAGTCCCTGGCGATCGGCGGCCTCTTCCAGCACACCGCCCAGACCGACATCAAGCAGATCCCGGGCCTGGGGGAGATCCCGATCCTGTCGGCCCTGTTCCGCTCGACGCGCTACCAGCGCAACGAGACCGAGCTGCTGATCATCGTCACGCCGCGGGTCGTCACCCAGGACGACGTCAACAGCGCCAAGGACCGCAACCTGCCGGGCGCCGAGCCGAAGATGCCGGCCTTCCTGCTGAACGGCGCCGCGCTCGACAAGCCGATGGCTCACGACCTGCGTGGCCCGATCGAGGCTCCGGCTCCGGCCCCTCCTGCCGCCGCCGCCGCACCCGCGGCCGACCAGGCCCTTCGCGGCCCGATCGCCCCCGCCATCCCGACGGCCGCGCCGGCCGCCGCCGCCACGGTTCCCGCCTCCGGAAAGTAAGCGTATCCAAGATGAGTTCACAGTCCCTCAGCGGCAAGCGCGTCCTCACCCTCGGCCCGGACCTCGCCGGACTGGCCGCGGGGCCGTTGGCGGGCGCGCGGATCGAGGCCGCGGGCCTTGAGCGGCTGATCGGGGTCAGCGCCGTCGACGCGGACCTGGTCCTGATCGACGCCGACGCCTGGAGCCCGCCGGCGCTTGCGGCCGCCGTGCAGGCCCTGTCGCTTTGCGCCGCCCCGCCGCCGGTCCTGCTGGTGGGCTCCCACCTGCCGACCGCCGTGGTGCGCGGGCTGCTGCGGCTGGACCGCTCCGACGTGCTCGACGCGCCCTATGCGCCCGAGGTGCTGGGCGCGGTGATCGCCACCCTGCTGGAGGCGCCGGCCCCGGCCGCCCAACCCGCCGCGCCGCCGCACGCCGTCGAGGTCGCCCGCTGCTGGGCGGTGGTCGGCGCGGTCGGCGGCTCCGGCGCCACCACCATCGCCATCGAGATCGCCACCCAGCTCTGCGCGCGCCAGGTCAAGGACAAGAGCGTCTGCCTGATCGACCTGAACCTGGCCGACGGCTCGGCCGCGGCCTATCTGGGCGCCCACCCGACGCTGCGCCTCGCCGACCTGGGCATGGCGGCCGAGAAGCTCGACGCGGCCATGCTGCAGGCGTTCGTCACCCCGGTGACCAGCCAGCTCGACCTGCTGGCCGCCCCGCGCGACCCCGACGCCTTCGACGCCGCCCCGCGCGAGGCGATCCTGCGGATGCTGGAGATCGCCTGCGAGAGCTACGACTGGGTGATCCTCGACATGCCGCGCCATCGCCGGTCCTGGACGCTCGAGGCCCTGGGCGGCTGCGACGAGATGCTGGTGGTGTCCGAGCTCACCGTGCCCGCCCTGCTGGCCGCCCGCTCCCTCTCCGACGAGATCGAGCGCGACCTGGGCTCGGGCCAGAAGCCGAAGATCGTCCTGAACCGCCTGGCCAGCCGCATGTTCGGCCCCGCGCCCTCCATGACCGAGGCCGAGAAGGCTCTGCAGCGCAAGGCCGAGGCCGGGATCAGCTCCGACTGGGAGGCCGCCGCGGCCTCCGTCAATCTGGGCGGCCCCATCGCCACCCACCGGCCCAAGTCGAAGATCGTCAAGGATATCCAGACCATGGTCGAACGCCTCGCCGCCCACGCCGCGCGCGGCGGCGTGAAGGCCGCCTGATGGGCCGCTTCAGCCTGCCCGGCGCGCGCCCGGCGACGCCGCCGCCCGCCCCAGCCGCCGCCGCGCCCGCCCCGGCCCCGGCCCCGCCGGTCAGCGCCTTGCCGACGCTCGCCTCGCCGCCTCCGCCGCCGATGCCGCCCAAGCACGTGCCGGCGGCCAAGGGCTCGCCGCCGTCGCAGCTCGACATCCGCCTGCGCCTGCACGCGCGCCTGATCGAGGAGCTCGACCTCGCCAAGCTCGACAAGCTCGACGAGAAGGACATGCGGCGCGAGGTCTTGAGCCTGGTCGCCGACTTCGCCCGCGACGAGCGCATGGCGCTGAACACCGCCGATCTGCAGGAGCTCGGCGCCTCGATCTACGACGAGATGGTGGGCCTCGGCCCCCTTGAGCCCCTGCTCAAGGACGAGAGCATCAACGACATCCTGATCAACGGCCCGTTCCAGGTCTATGTCGAGCGGCGCGGCGAGCTGGAGCTGACGGCGGTCCGCTTCCGCGACAACGACCACCTGCTGCGCATCGTCAACCGCATCGTCGCCGGCGTCGGCCGCCGGATCGACGAGAGCCAGCCGATGGTCGACGCGCGCCTGCAGGACGGCAGCCGCGTCAATGCCGCCATCGCGCCCATCGCCATCGACGGCGCGGCGGTCTCGATCCGGAAGTTCTCCAAGAAGCCGCTGACGCTTGAGCGGCTGGTGGAGTTCAACGCCATGCCCATGGCGGTCGCCGACTTCATCCACGGGGCGGTGAAGAGCCGTGTCTCGACCGTGATCTCCGGCGGCACGGGCTCGGGCAAGACGACGCTGCTCAACGCCCTGTCGGCGGCGATCAGCCACGGCGAGCGCCTGATCACCATCGAGGACGCCGCCGAACTGCAACTGCAGCAGCCGCACGTCGTGCGCCTGGAAACCCGCCCGCCGAACATCGAGGGCAAGGGCGAGATCCGTCAGCGGGAGCTGGTCAAGAACGCCCTGCGGATGCGTCCCGACCGGGTGATCCTGGGCGAGGTCCGGGCCGACGAGGCCTTCGACATGCTGCAGGCCATGAACACCGGCCACGAAGGCTCCATGGCCACCATCCACGCCAACAACCCGCGCGAGGCGATCGGCCGCCTTGAGCAGATGATCGCCATGGGCGGTCTCGCCATCAGCCCCGACGCCATGCGCCAGCAGATCGCCTCGGCCATCGGCCTGATCATCCAGGTGATGCGGCTGTCGGACGGCAAGCGGAAGATCACCCACGTCACAGAGATCACCGGCATGGAGGGGCAAGTGGTGCAGATGCAGGACATCTTCACCTTCAATCGCACCCACACCGACCCGGACGGCACGGTGCACGGCGAGTTCCGCGCCACCGGGCTGCGGCCCCGCTGCATCGACGAGATGAACCGCCGGGGCATCCCCTACGACCTCTCCAACTTCGACCCCACCCGCGCGCTCGGGGTGTGCTGAGGCGACGCCCATGAAATTCGACAGCCACCTCGTTTTCCTGATCCTGGTCTTCGCCGCGGTGTTCACCGCCGGCCAGGCGGTGATCGGCCTGGTCTCGGTCGCCACCCAGAAGCGCAAGGTCAACAAGCGCCTGAAGGTCGCCGAGAAGATCGAAGGGGTCTCGGCCCTGGTCATGGAGCTGCGCAAGCAGCGCGGCCTGAACGCCGACGGCGAGCGCGGCAAGCGCCTGCGCTGGCTCTCCAACCTGATCGTCGCCTCCGGCCTGCCCTACACCCCCAAGAAGTGGGGCATCTACGCGATCCTGGCCGGCCTGGTGGGCGGCATGGCCGCGGCCATCGGCCTGAAGAACCCGATGCTGTTCCCCGTCGGCTTCCTGGTCCTGGGGGTCGGCGGGCCGCTCTTCTATCTGAAGCAGGTGGTGGCCAAGCGGGCCAAGGCGTTGGGCTTCCAGCTTCCGCAAGCGCTGGAGATCATCGTCCGCTCGCTCGAGGCCGGCCACCCGGTGCCGACCGCCATCAACCTGGTGGGCCGCGAGATGTCCGACCCGATCGGCTCGGAGTTCGGCATGGCCTCCGACGAGATCGCCTATGGCGCCACCATGGAGCAGGCGGTCGCGCGGATGGCCGAGCGCTGCCAGCACCCGGACGTCGACCTCTTCGCCGCCACCGTGCGCCTGCAGGAGCGCACCGGCGGCAACCTGACCGGCCTCCTGAAGCTCAACGCCTCGACCGTGCGTGAGCGCCACAAGATGCGCCTGAAGATCCACGCCGCCTCGTCCGAGGGCCGCGCCTCGGCGATGATCCTGACCTCCGCGCCGTTCGTCGCCATGGGCTTCATCATGATCTCCTCGCCGCACTTCTACGGCGACGTGATCAACGAGCCGATGGTCAAGTGGGGCCTGTCGGGGCTGGGCGTCTGGATGTTCATCGGCAACATGGTCATGCGCCGCATGATCGACCTTCGGCTCTAGATCCGGACCGACGCCATGCAGCTTCAGAACCTCATCACCATCGTGGGCGCGATCTTCGTCATGGGGGGCCTGGGCGGGGTCGCCTGGCTGGCGGCGGGCGAGCTGCGCCTGCGCGCCATCCGCCGCGGCCGCCTGGCTCCCGCCGGCGGACCGCAGGCCGACTCGCGCCGCGCCCGCGATCCGAACGGCGGCATCGGCGGGCAGTTCATGGGCCAGATCCGCCGGCTCGGCCAGCAGAGCGCGGTGCGCGACCCGGCCAAGCTGTCGGTGCTGCGCTCGCGGCTGATGCAGGCGGGTTTCTACAATCGCGAGGCGCCGGTGATCTACCTGGGCGTCCGGGCGGCGTCGCTGGCCGTCGCCACCCTGGGCGTGATCCTGATCCTGCCGCTGATCGCCGGCGGCAAGGCCGCCCTGCTCGGCGTTGTTGTCGCCGGCGTGCTCGCCGGCGCCGCGATGATGGGGCCCGACCGGGTTCTCAACATGCGCCGCAGCAAGCGCGAGCGGGAATATTCGGACGGCTTCCCCGACCTGCTCGACCTGCTGGTCGCCTCCGTCGAGGCGGGCCTCAGCCTGGACGCGGCCGTCACGCGGGTGACCGAGGAACTGGCGCGGCGCTATCCGAACCTGACGGTCCACCTGCGTTTCCTGGTGCTGGAGCTGCGCGCCGGCAAGTCACGCAAGGACGCCTGGGCGGCCTTCGCCGACCGACTGGGCATCGACGACGCGCGCCAGCTCGCCACCATGCTGCGTCAGGCCGAGGAGATGGGCACCAGCCTCGGCGAGACCCTGACCGTCTTCTCGCAGGACATGCGCTCCAAGCGCATGCTGCGGGCCGAGGAAAAGGCGCTCGCGCTGTCGGCCAAGCTGACCGTGCCCTTGATCCTCTTCATCTTCCCATGCCTGCTGGGCGCCCTGATGCTGCCGGCCGCCGCGCGCCTGGTGCACGTCTTCAGCCACCACTAAAATCTTCCCGTCCCGCTTCGCGGGAAAGGAAGGTCACACCCCGTACGGCCGGTAGGGTCCCGCGATCAGTTGTTCGAAGACGCCCAGTCCCTGCTGGGCGGTCTCGCCGGGCGCCTCGAAGGTGGCCGTGGCGATGGCCTGGATGTGCCAGTTCTCCGGCGCGCCCATGTCGACGGCGCCAAGGTCGATATCCTCGCGGCCCACCGCCAGCTCGCCCTTCAGCCCGCCGTGGCGCCACTCCCCGCCGTAGCCGATGCCGCGCATCAGGAAGACGCCCTTGGGCTCCAGCCGAACCGAGGCCTCGCCCTGCGCCAGCGGGATCTTCAGCGTTCCGCCAAGGGCATGGCGCGTGCCGGCCTTCAGGGTCACGTCCTCCATCCGCGGGCTGTCGCTATGCCAGCCGCCCTCGGGCCCCGCGCCGTCCGGCAGGATCACCGCGCGGGTGTTCCAGGGCTTTCCCTCCGTGTCGGCGTTGACGTGGAAGAAGACGCTGCGGTCGGCGAAATTGAGCGGCGTCCACTGCCAGAAGAAGCCGGCGACGCCGCCGCCCGGCGTCGGCTGCGGGTCGGCCGCGCCGACCGGGCGGATCCCCCAGGAGCGGTCGCGGGTGCCGGTCCAGCCGGCGGCGCAGACCCGCCGCTCGCCGTCGACCTCGGTCCAGCCGCTCATCCGCACGTTCTGGGTCAGCCGGGTGTAGTCCATGAACATCCTGGGGCCGCTGCGGCGGGTGAAGCGCGGCTCCTCGATCGGGAAGGCGCGGCCTTCGAAGGTGAGCTCGCAGGCCAGGCCCTCGGCCCTCTCCAGCGTCACCTTCAGGGTCTGCAGCGGCTCGATCACCTCGATCCGGATCGGCCCGACCTCGAGCGCCATCCGCTCCATCCCCAGGATCCGCGAGGCGTGCAGGCAGCGCTGCACCCCGTCGCGGATGATCGAGACGTGGGCGTCGGCGACGTTCAGGGCCGGATAGACCCCGAAGGCCACCGCCACGAAGTCCGCGCCGTCCGGCGAATAGCCGTTGAAGAAGTAGCGGTCGTAGAAATTGCGGTCCGAGCCCGCATAGGCGATCGGCTCCGGCGTCTGGTGGATCGGGAAATCGTCGCCCTTGGTCAGCATGATGCGCCTCCTGCCCGATCCCTACACCCGTTGACGTTCGGTCACGCTTGCCGCGCCCCGCGGCAGGCGTATCAATCGTGCACGACAGCTATGATACATCCTAGCTCATAAGGGAGAGTCCGATGAGCGTGATGACCGCCGCCGACCATCGCATCCCGAACGACCAGGCCGCGCTCCTGGTCACGCCCGGCGCCTATGCCGACGGCCGCATCCACGAAACCTACCGCTGGCTGCGCAAGAACGAGCCGCTGGGGATGGCCACGGTCGAGGGCGTCGACCCCTTCTGGGTGGTCACCCGCCACGCGGACATCCTGGAGATCAGCCGCCAGAACGACCTGTTCCACAACGGCGACCGCGCGCCGACCCTCGTCAGTCAGGCCGCCGACAAGAAGGTCCGCGAAATGATGGGCGGCAGCCCGCACCTGTTGCGCACCCTGATCCACATGGACGCGCCGGACCATCCCAAGTACCGCGCCCTGACCCAGGGCTGGTTCATGCCGCAGAACCTGCGCCGGCTCGAGGATCAGATCCGGGTGATCGCCAGGGCCGCAGTCGAGAAGATGGCGGCCAAGGTCGGCCCCGACGGCGTCGGCCGCTGCGACTTCGTCCAGGAGGTCGCCCTGCATTTTCCGCTGCACGTGATCATGAGCATCATGGGCGTGCCGCCGGAGGACGAACCCCGGATGCTGAAGCTCACGCAGGAGCTGTTCGGCGCCGCCGATCCCGAACTGGCCCGCGACGCCGACACGCCGGTCGCCGAGCGCGACTTCGATTTCAGCGTGGTCATCGACTTCTCGAACTACTTCCGGACCCTGTCGGAGGCCAAGCGGGCGGCGCCCACCGACGACCTCGCCAGCCTGATCGCCAATTCCCGGATCGACGGCCAGCCGATCTCGGACCTGGAGGCGATGAGCTACTACATCATCGTCGCCACCGCCGGGCACGACACCACCTCCTCCTCCACCGCCGGGGCCATGTGGGCGCTGGCCGAGAACCCGGCCGAACTGGCCAAGGTGAAGAAGGATCTCTCTCTGATCCCCGCCCTGGTGGACGAGAGCATCCGCTGGACCACTCCGGTGAAGACCTTCATGCGCACGGCCACCGAGGACGTCCGCTTCGCCGATCGCGACATCAAGAAGGGCGACTGGCTGATGCTCTGCTACGCCTCCGGCAACCGCGACGAGGCGGTGTTCGAGGACCCCGGCCAGTTCCACGCCGACCGCAAGCCCAACAAGCACCTGGCGTTCGGCTATGGCGCGCACCTGTGCCTGGGCCAGCACCTGGCCAAGATGGAGATGCGAATCCTCTGGGAGGAACTCCTGCCGCGGCTCTCCGAGCTGGAGCTGGACGGCGTCCCGGCCATGAGCGAGGCGGTCTTCGTCAACGGCCCCAAGCGCCTGCCGGTCCGCTTCCGGATGGCCTGACAGCTTGGCGGGCCATCCCCTAGAGCCGCGGCTGGCGGCCTATATCGCGGGCCGGCTTCCGGACGCCGCCGACGTGACGGTGAGCGGACTGGAACGCATTTCTGGCGGCGCCTCGCGAGAGACCTACCGGTTCCGCGCGCGCTGGCGGCAGGGTGACGAGGTGGTGGCGCGCCGGCTGATCCTGCGGCGCGATCCCCCGGCCAGCCTGATCGACACCGAGCGGCGGGTGGAGTTCGCGGCCTACCAGGCGTTCCACGGCTCGGCGGTGCCGGTGCCGGCCATGCTCTGGCTGGAGGAGGCCGACGGTCCCCTCGACCATCCGTTCTTCATCGCCGAGGAGATTTCCGGCTTCCAGGCCTCGCCGCAGCTGATGTTCGCCGGCGGCTACGACGCGGTCCTGCCGCGTCTGGCGGAGCGGAAATGGACGATCCTGGGCGAGATCGCCCGCGCCGACCCGGAGGCGCTGGGCCTGACGCAGGTGATGACGCCAGTCGCTCCCGACGCCTGCTGGCGGAAGGAGCTCGACCACTGGGAGGCGATCCTGGACTCGGACGAGGCCGAGCCGCAGCCGATCGCCCGGGCCGCGATCCGCTGGCTCGGGCGCAACCCGCCGCCGCCGGCCCAGAAGCTCAGCGTCGTGCACGGCGACTATCGCACCGGCAACTTCCTTTACGACGAGGCCGGCGAGATCCACGGGGTGCTGGACTGGGAGATGGCCCACCTGGGGGACCCCCTCGAGGACCTGGCCTGGGGGTTCAACCCGGTCTGGCAGTTCGGCCGCGGCCTGGCCGGCGGCCTCGCGTCCCAGGACGAGGCGATCGCCATCTGGGAGCGGGCGAGCGGCCTGGTCGCCGATCCGGTGGCGCTGCACTGGTGGATCCTGTTCAACTGCGTGAAGGGCCAGGGAATCTGGGTAGGCTCGGCGCGGGCGTTCATCGACGGGGGCAACACCGATCCGATCATGGTCTACGCCGCCTGGTGGCTGCTGAACGCCCAGGACCGGGCCATCGCCAAGGTGATGGGCCGGCTATGACGCCGCAGGTCCCCTCCGTCCTGGCCGAGATGGCCCAGCTCCTGGTGCGCAATTCCGCCCCGGACGTCGCGCCGGGCGAGCGGGCCAACGCCCTGACGCTGGCGGCCGCCGTCCTGGGCGTCGCCGCCGAGGTCTGGGACGCGGCGGCCGAGAACCTCGTCCAGGAAAACCGCGCGCTCGCGGCCCTGCTGGATGACGCCGCCGGCGAGGCCAGCCTCAGGCTCTCGGCCCTGCGCGCCGAGAACGCGCGCCTGCGCAGCCTGCTGATCGCGGCGCACGCCGCCGCTGAGGAGGCCGGCGACACGGCCCGCGAGGAGGCCATCTGGGCGGAGCTGATCGCCTCGACCGAGCGGCGCAAGCTGTCGATCTCGCCGTCCTGACCATGGCCTCGCAGAAGGACATCGCCAACCGCATCCCGATCACCGGCGCCCTGATGCTGGCGACGCTGATGAACACGCTGGACCAGACCATCGCCAACGTCGCCCTGCCGCACATCCAGGGCAGCGTCTCGGCCTCGGCTGACCAGATCGTCTGGGTGCTGACCAGCTACATCATCGCCACCGCGATCATGACCCCGCTCTCCGGTTGGCTGTCCCAGAAGATCGGCCGCAAGACCATGTTCCTGGCCTCCATCGCCGGCTTCACCGCCGCCTCGGTGCTGTGCGGCGTCGCCACCTCCCTGCCCGAGATCGTCGCCTTCCGGCTGATCCAGGGCATCGCCGGCGCCTCGCTGATCCCGCTCTCGCAGACGGTGATGCTGGACATCTATCCGCAGCGGCTGATCCCGCGGGTGATGAGCATCTGGAGCGCCGCGGTGATCCTGGGCCCCATCATCGGCCCCACCCTGGGCGGCTGGCTGACCGAGGAGCTGTCCTGGCGCTGGGTGTTCTACATCAACGTGCCCATCGGCATCCTGGCCTTCCTGGGTATCTGGACCTTCATGGACCGCGACGACGGCGGGCGGCAGCGGCCGTTCGACTTCCTGGGCTTCGGCGCCCTGGTGCTGTTCATCGGGGGCTTCCAGATGGTGGTCGACCGCGGGCCCAGCCAGGACTGGTTCGACGCCAAGGAAATCTGGATCGAATCGGCGATCTGCGCGGTGGGCCTCTATGTCTTCGTGGTCCAGACGATCACCGCCAAGAACCCCTTCTTCCACCGGGACCTCGCCAAGGACGGCAACTTCGTCGGCACCACCCTGTTCGGCATGGTCGTGGGGGTGCTGCTGTTCTCCACCAGCGCGCTCCTGCCCCTGATGATGCAGAACCTGCTCGGCTATTCGGCCCTGCAGAGCGGGGTGGCGTCCATGACCCGCGGCGTCGGCTCGCTGATCGCCTTCCTGGCCGTGCCGACCCTGGTCGCCCGGTTCGGGCCGCGGCAGGTGCTGCTGGTGGGCATCGTGCTCTCCAGCGTCGCCCTGTGGCAGATGGGCCAGTTCGACCTCTCCATGACCGCTGGGCCGATCGAGGTCGCGGGCTTCATCCAGGGCCTGGGCACCGGCCTGCTGTTCGCCCCGCTCAACACCCTGGCCTATGCCAAGCTTGCGCCGATCCACCGCACCGAGGGCACCATCGTCGCCACCATGGCCCGCAGCCTGGGCTCCAGCGCCGGCATCTCGCTGCTGCAGGCCATGCTGATCCGCGACGCCGCCGTGGCCCATTCGCGGCTGGCCGAGCATGTGACGGTGACCGATCCGGTGCTGCGCTGGACGCTGCCGCGGATCTTCGACCTGCAGTCGACGCCGGGGCTCGTGGCGCTCAATGGCGAGGTGACGCGCCAGGGGACGATGATCAGCTATGACGCCCTGTTCGGCGCCATGGCCGTGGGAACCCTTTTCCTCGCGCCGGTGCTGCTGTTCCTCAAGCCGCCCCCCGCCGCCCCGCCGATGTCGGCGCACGACGCAGCGGTCGAGTAGCTTTCGGGGCGACCGCGATCACCGCGGGCGCACCGGCTGCAGGAAGGTCCGCGTCTCCTCCAGGATGAATTTCCGCTCCTGGGCGAACTTCAGATTGGCGAGCGAGGCGGCGTCGGATCTCAGCCGCCCGCGGTAGGTCTCATAGGAGGCCAGGCAGTCGAAGCCGATCATCGCCAGCCCAACATTGTTGGTCCCCTCGTGCGGCAGGAAATAGCCCAGCAGGTCGCCGCCCAGGGCCGGGATGATGGTCAGCCACTTTCGGGCGTATTCCTCGAAGTCGTCCTTCTTGTAGGGATCGATCACATAGCGGATGCAGCAGGTGATGCTCATGGGGGGCCTCCTCGGTTGAGGTCCCTCTCCTAGCGCCCCGCGCCCGGCTCATGCTTCGATCTGTGACGAAGCTTCCGGGCTGGCCAGGCGTAGACGCTTCGCCTAAGCTCGAAGCATGAAAGTCGGACCCGACATCGCCTCCATCGGGGCCCTGCTGGGCGATCCCGCCCGGGCCAATATGCTGACGGCGCTCTTGGCCGGCCAGGCGCTGACCGCCGGCGAGCTGGCCCGCGAGGCGGGCGTCACCGCCCAGACGGCGAGTTCGCACCTGTCGCGGCTGGAGGCCGGCGGCCTGCTCACCCAGAGGAAGCAGGGCCGCCACCGCTACTACGCGCTCTCCGGCGAGGACGTGGCGGGCGTGCTGGAGGCGTTGATGGGCCTGGCCGCGCGCACCGGCCACACCCGCGTGCGCACCGGGCCCAAGGAGCCGGCGCTGCGCCGCGCGCGGGTCTGCTACGACCACTTGGCGGGCGAGCTGGCCGTGGGCATGCTGGAGAGCCTGAAGGCCCGCGGCCTGATCGGCGAGGCCGACGAAGCCCTGACGCTCACCGCCGCCGGCGAGACCTTCATGGCCGCCCTCGGCCTCGACCTGCCGGCGCTGACCGTCTCGCGCCGACCGCTTTGCAAGGGCTGCCTCGACTGGAGCGTGCGGCGCACCCACCTGGCCGGCGCGCTGGGCGCGGCCTTGCTCGACCGCTTCTACGGCCTGGGCTGGGCGGTCCGCGAGCCGGGCACGCGTCTGGTCCGCTTCACGCCGCGCGGCCTGGAAGCCTTCCGCGAGATCTTCGGCGTGACGCCGGAGGAGCCCGAAGCCCAAGCCATGGCGTGACATTCGCCGTCCGCTCGGCTTTGCTGGCGCCGCCGCCGTTTTTGGCGGCCGAAGCGCCAAGCCATTTTCGATAGGGACGGATTTCACATGCCACCACGGATGTTGCCTGAGCCCACGCCGGAGACCCGGCATTTCTGGGAGGGCTGCAAGGCCGGCGAGCTTCGCCTGCAACGCTGCACCGACTGCGACGGCGGAAGCTATTTCCCGCCGCGGCCCTTCTGCCCGAAGTGCGGCAGCCGCAGGGTCGAGACCTACAGGGCCAGCGGCGAGGGCGTGCTCTGGTCCTACGTCATCAACATGCGCCCGCGCCCCGACATGGGGACCGAGCCCTACGCCATCGCGGTGGTGAAGCTGGCCGAGGGCCCGCAGATGATGACCAACATCGTGGGCTGTCCGCAGACGCCCGAGGCGCTGCAACTCGACATGCCGCTGAAGGTCACCTTCGCCGCCCAGAACGACGACATCTCGCTCCCCTTCTTCGAACCGGCGGGAGCGTAAGATCATGAAGCGCAAATCCATTGCAGTCGTCGGCGCCGCCGAAACAACCCAGATGGGCAAGATCCCGGACGTCTCGGTGATCGGCCTGCATGCCGACGCGGCGCTGAACGCCCTGGCCGACTGCGGCCTGAAGCCCAGCGACATCGACGGCGTCGCCACCGCCGGCATCAGCCCCGTGGACCTCGCCCACTACATGGGCATCACCCCCACCTACGCGGACGGCACGTCCGTCGGCGGCTGCTCCTTCATGCTGCACGTGCGCCATGCCGCCGCGGCGATCAACGAGGGGCTCTGCAACACCGTCCTGATCACCCACGGCGAGAGTGGCCGTTCGCGGGTCGGCGCCGGCGGCTTCGCCCGCGCGGCCTCCAGCCTCGCCGGCCAGTTCGAGATGCCCTTCGGCCCCATGGGCCCGCCGACCATGTTCACCGTTCCCGTGCTCCGCTACCTGAAGGCCCGCGGCTACACGGTCGAAGACCTGGCCATGGTGGCGGTGATCCAGCGGGAGTGGGCGGCGAAGAACCCGCGCGCCAGCTTCAAGGACCCGATCACCGTCGCCGACGTGCTGGGCTCGGACATGATCGCCTGGCCCTTCACCAAGCTGATGTGCTGTCTGGTCACCGATGGCGGCGGCGCGCTGATCCTGACCAGCGCCGAGCGGGCCAAGGACTTCCCGCAAAAGCCGGTTTACATCCTGGGAACCGGCGAGAGCGTCGAGACCCCGATGGTCAGCCAGATGGAGGACTTCACCTCGTCGAAGGCCTTCCGCGTCTCGGGCAAGAAGGCGTTCGAAGAATCGGGGATCACCCACGCCGACGTTGACCACCTGATGATCTACGACGCCTTCGCCCACCTGCCGCTCTACGGCCTGGAGGACCTGGGCTTCTGCAGGCCGGGCGAGGCGGCGGGCTTCATCAACGGCCGCAACACCGCGCCCGGGGGAAAGTTGCCGCTCAACACCAACGGCGGCGGCCTCTCCTACATGCACTCGGGCATGTACGGCATGTACGCCCTGCAGGAGAGCGTGCGGCAGATGCGCGGGATCGCCCCGGCCCAGGTCCCCGGCGCCAGGATCAGCATCGCCCACGGCGTCGGCGGCATGTTCGCCGCGTCGGGCACCATCGTGTTCTCCAACGAGGCGCCCTGAGCGCGGCGCGGTCCCAGCGCCCCCTCCACCACTTCGTGGTCCCCTCCCCCGTTTTTCACGGGGGAGCTTCCGGGCGCCAAAAACCGCGCCCGCTCGCGGGGGAGGGGGACCCGAAGGGTGGAGAGGGCGGCGCAGAATTCGCAGCAGCCACTCCAGGTCCAGTCATGACCCATGGAAGGCGGGCCCTCGCCCCATCCCAGGCGGATCACGTCCTCAGGAGCCGCCCTCTCCCTGCCCTCTCCCTCTCGGCTTCGCCGGGGGAGAGGAGGGGGCGTCCTAGGCGACCTCGGCGGCTTGCGCCCCGGCTGACGGCTGGGCGGCGATGGCGTTCAGGATGCTCTCGATCAGCGCCTGGGCGTGGATCGGCTTGGACAGGTGCAGGTCGGCGCCGGCGTCGTGGCTGGCGCGGATGTGGTCGTCCAGCGCATTGGCGGTCAGCATGATCACCGGCGTGCGCGCCGCGCCGGTCTCGCGCTCCCATTCGCGCAGCAGGGCGGTGGCCGACAGGCCGTCGAGCTCCGGCATCTGCATGTCCATCAGCACCACGTCGAAGCGTTCGGTCTTCAGCAGTTCGAGCGCCAGGCGCCCGTTCTCGACGATCGTCGGGATGACACCCACCGACTCCAGGATCAGCTCCACGACCTTCTGGTTGGTGGGATGGTCCTCGGCCACCAGGACCCGGCAGCCGACGATGTCCAGCTCCGGCCCCGCCTCCGCGCCCTCGACGCTCTCGCCGTCGGCGAGGCGTTCCAGCGGGACGTAGACCGAGAAGACCGACCCCTGCCCCGGGGTCGACTGCACCACGATGCGGCCGCCCATCAACTCGACCAGCGAGCGGCTGATCGCCAGGCCGAGCCCAGTGCCGCCGAAGCGGCGGCGGATCGAGGCGTCGGCCTGCTCGAAGCGGCGGAACAGGCGCGCGCCGGTCTCCTCGTCGAAGCCGATGCCGCTGTCGCTCACCTGGAAGCGCACCTCGTCGCCGAAGGCGATCACCTCCAGCACGACCTCGCCGGCCTCGGTGAACTTCACCGCATTGGACAGCAGGTTCGAAAGCACCTGCGTCAGGCGCACGGTGTCCCCGGCGTAGTGGCCGACGGCGTCCGCCGTCACGGCCCAGCGGAAGTCCAGGCCCTTGCCCAGGGCCGAGGCGCGGTGCAGCTCGGCGATGTGCCCGACCAGCCGCTCCATGCTGAAGTCGTCGCGCGCCAGGGTGATCTCGCCGGCCTCGATCTTGGAGAAGTCCAGGATGTCGGTCAGCACCCGCTCCAGCAGGCGGCCCGACGCCACGATCAGCTCGGCCAGTTCGCGGCCCTTGGGCGTCGACTGCTGGCCGGCCAGGGTCTCGGAAATGGCGATCACCCCGTTCAGGGGGGTGCGCAGCTCATGGCTCATATTGGCCAGGAAGCGGGACTTCTCGGTGTTGGCGCGCTCAAGCTGCGCCGTGCGCTCGCTGACGCGGTCCTCCAGCGAGGCCAGCACGGCCTCGGTCTTCTCGCGTTCGGTGCGCAGCGAGATGGCCAGCACGCCGATCTCGTCCTTGCGGCGCTCCACGTCGCTGACGTCTACGCGCTCGTCCGCGCCGGGTTCGCAAGAGGCGGCCAGCCGCTCCACCGGGCGCACGATGCTCGAGCGGGCCAACAGCACCACCGCCAAGGCCTGGATCGCCGAGGCGATGCCGCCGATCAGCAGCACCCAGGAGGCCGAACTCAGGGCCGAGGCCATGACATTGGCCTTGGGATAGGTCAGCAGGAGGTACCAGTTGGGCCCGCTCAGCCGGCCGAAGGCCACGATCTGGCGGCCGTCGCGGCTTTCGATCACGCCGTTGTCCTGGCCGGTCGTGGCGGCGCGGGCGACGATGTCGGTGAGGGCGAACTTCTTCTCATAGGCCGCCAGCGTCTTCTCCGGCGAGCGCGTCTGGTCGGTGAACCCGGGGTAGGCGATCAACTCGCCCTTGGAGGTCACGATCATCGGCGAGGCGCCCGAGGGCGTGTTCTTCAGCGCGCTCAGGAAGAAGTGGGTCAACTCCATGGAGGAGCCGAAGGCGCCGACGTAGCGGCCGTTCACATAGGCGGGCGTCAGGCAGGCGGTGGAAAGGCGCTTGCCGACCGTGTCCTGCACCAGCCGCTGCAGATTGGTGCAGCGGGTCGCGCGGCTCGGATCGAATTGCGGCAGGGTGAGCCGGGCCATCTCCTCCTTGGCGACGGAGAAGTCGGCGGGCGCCTCGTGGCGGTAGTACATCAGGCGGTCGGCCCGGTCGGGGGCGTACATCACCAGCCGCGCTGGATCGGGCGTGAAGAAATAGAGGGTGTCGTAGTCGCGCCGCGCGGCCTGGCCGAAGTCGGACACCAGCCGGAACGCCGCCACCAGGGCGCGCATCTCTTGCGGCGAGGCGGTCTTCGGCGACGTCAGCAGCGCGCCCAGGCCATAGGTGTAGTCGCCGTTGTCGAGCACCCCATCGAAATACTTGTCGCGGCTGCGGCGCGTGCCGTCGGCTTGCAGCGGGAAATAGGCGTCGGCCAGCTTGGCCACCTCGGCGTCGCTGAGCTTGTCCATCCGCCGTTGCAGCTCTTCGCCGGCGGCCTGGTGCAGGGTCGACAGGTTGGAGAACTGCCGGTCCACATTGGAGCTGCGCTCCCGGACATAGTCCGTGAGGTAGCCGATCTGGCGGTTCGAGAGTTCGCGCTCGAACACGACAAAGGCGCCGAAGGTGCCGAGCACCGTCATGATCAGCGACATCAGGCCGACGCTGATCAGGAACCGACGCGAAAGCGATTTCATTGACTTATGTCGACTCCGCTCAAGTCGCGGAACGTAGCTATCGAATGTTAGGGGCAGGTTTACGCGGCAGGGTCCGTCGCCAGGGGAGGCGGCGCGTCCGCCTGGGGCCCTACCTGTCGAACTTGGTCGCGAGCACGATCGAGGAGTTGGTCCGCTCCACGCCGCGCAGGGCGCCGATCTCGTCGATCAGGGCATCCATCTCGCCGACATTGGGGGCCGCGACGGTGGCGATCATGTCGGACGGGCCGCTCACCGACTGCAGGCGGCGCACGCCCGGCATGCGCTTCAGCTCCGCGGTTACGGCGGAGGCCTGTTTGGGCTCGACCGTCAGCATCACGAAGGCGTGGATCATCGCCGCCTCTCGCGCCTCCGACAGCTTCACCGCATAGCCGGCGATCACCCCGCTCCGCTCCAGCCGCGCCAGGCGGCTCTGCACCGTTGTGCGCGACAGGCCGAGCGCCCGGGCCAGTTCGGCGACCGGCGCGCGGGCGTTTTCGCGCAGGCGGGCCAGAAGGTGCTCGTCCAGGTCGTCCATCGTCGATTCGCCGAATGCTGTGATCTATCTGCCCAGAATTACTCAAAATATCGCCGAGATGCGAATTGAATCCGGCGCCGGTGGGAATCATCCTGATGGGCGACACACCCGAGGGAGCCCACATGCGCCAGATCGCCGTTATCGGAGCCGGCAAGATCGGTTCGACCATCGCCGCCCTGCTGGCCGGTTGCGGCGACTATGACGTCCTCCTGATCGACGCCAACCCTGCGGCCCTGGAAGGTCATCCGGCCGCCGTCCGCACCCGCACCTTGGCGATCGAGGATCCCCAGGCCCTGCGGCCGGCGCTCGCCGGCGCCTTCGCCGTGCTCAACGCCGCGCCCTACCACCTCACCACCGTGGTCGCCGAAGCCGCCAAGGCGGCGGGCGCGCACTACCTCGACCTCACCGAGGACGTGGCCGCGAGCCGCGTGGTCCGCGACCTGGCCAAGGGGGCCAGGACCGCGTTCATCCCGCAATGCGGCCTCGCGCCGGGGTTCATCACCATCGCGGCCTGGGACCTGGCGCAGCACTTCGACGAGCTGCACGACGTGCGCCTGCGGGTCGGCGCCCTGCCGCGCTATCCGTCCAATGCGCTCAACTACAACCTCACCTGGTCGACCGACGGGGTGATCAACGAATATTGCGAGCCCTGCGAGGCCATCGTCGGCGGCCGGCTGCGCGAGGTCCCGGCGCTGGAGGAATGCGAGGAGTTCTCCCTCGACGGCGTGACCTACGAGGCCTTCAACACCTCCGGAGGCCTCGGCACCCTGTGCCAGACCCTCGACGGAAGGGTGCGCAACCTCAACTACCGCACCATCCGCTATCCGGGGCATGCGGCGATCATGAAGGCGCTGCTGAACGACCTCGGCCTGCGCAACCGCCGCCCGCTGCTGAAGGACATCCTGGAAAACGCCGTGCCGGCAACCCTGCAGGACGTGGTCATCGTCTTCGTCACCGTCAGTGGGCTGAAGGACGGCCGCCTGATGCAGGAGACCTACGTCAACAAGGTCTACGCCCAGGCCGTCGGCGGCAAGATGACCAGCGCCATCCAGATCACCACCGCCGGCGCGATCTGCGCGGTGCTCGACCTGCTGGCCTCCGGCAAGCTGCCGCAGGCGGGCTTCATCCGTCAGGAGGACATCGCGCTGGCCCATGTCCTGGGCAACCGCTTCGGGCGGTTCTACGCTGGCGACGAGGCCGACCTCCAGCCCGCCCTCCGCGCCGCCGAGTAGACGACATGACCCTGCAGACCCCCATCGGCTCGGCCCGCGCCGAGGCCGCCGACGTCTTGGCCCGCCTGGGCGTGGCCGAGGCCTTGTGGACCGGCGGCGACCGCCCCGTCCGCTCGCCGGTCACCGGCGAGATCGTCGCCGAGGTCCACGACACCACGCCGGACGCCGTCGCCGGGACGGTCGAAGCCGCCCACGCCGCCTTCCTGGCCTGGCGCGCCACACCGGCCCCGCGCCGGGGCGAGCTGGTGCGCCTGTTGGGCGAGGAGTTGCGCGCCGCCAAGCCCGACCTCGCCCGCCTGGTCACCCTGGAGGCCGGCAAGATCGTCTCCGAGGCCGCCGGCGAGGTGCAGGAGATGATCGACATCTGCGACTACGCCGTGGGCCTGTCGCGCCAGCTCTTCGGCCTGACGCTCGCCACCGAGCGGCCGCAGCACCGGATGATGGAGACTTGGCATCCGCTGGGCGTCGTCGGCGTGATCAGCGCCTTCAACTTCCCCGTCGCGGTGTGGTCGTGGAACGCGGCCCTTGCGCTGGTCTGCGGCGATCCCGTGGTCTGGAAGCCTTCGGAGAAGACGCCCCTGACCGCGCTCGCGGTCCAGGCGCTGTTCGAGCGCGCGGCGGCGAAATTCGGCGACGCGCCGGCGGGCCTCTCCGCGGTGATCGTCGGCGGCCGCGAGGTCGGCGAGGCCCTGGTCGACCACCCGAAGGTCCCGCTGGTTTCCGCCACCGGCTCGACGGCCATGGGCCGCGCCGTGGCGCCCCGGCTGGCCGGCCGCTTCGCCCGGGCCCTGTTGGAGCTCGGCGGCAACAACGCCGCCATCGTCGCGCCCACCGCAGACCTCGACCTCACCCTGCGCGGCGTGGCCTTCGCGGCCATGGGCACCGCCGGCCAGCGCTGCACGACGCTGCGGCGGTTGTTCGTGCACGATAGCCTCTACGACGCCTTCGTCCCGCGCCTGAAGGCCGCCTACGGCTCCGTGCCGGTGGGCGATCCGCGCAAGGCGGGCGTGCTGGTCGGCCCGCTGATCGACGCCGCCGCCTTCGAGGGCCTCGAGCGGGCGCTAGCCGACGCGCGGGCCGCCGGCGGCCAGGTCGCCGGCGGCGAGCGGGTCGAGGCCGGCGGGCCGGACGCCGTCTACGTCCGCCCGGCCCTGGTGGAGATGCCCCTGCTTGCTGAAGGGGGCCAGGCGCAGGTCGTCCGCCGGGAGACCTTCGCCCCGATCCTCTATGTGATGCGGTATACGGACATCGCCGACGCCATTCGCCTCCAGAACGACGTGCCCCAGGGCCTGTCGTCCTCGATCTTCACCAACGACGTGCGCGAAGCCGAGCTCTTCACCTCGGTGAACGGCTCCGACTGCGGCATCGCCAACGTCAACATCGGCCCCTCGGGCGCCGAGATCGGCGGCGCGTTCGGCGGCGAGAAGGAGACCGGCGGCGGTCGCGAGGCCGGCTCCGATTCCTGGAAGGCCTACATGCGCCGAGCCACCAACACCGTGAACTACGGCGCGACGCTGCCCCTGGCGCAGGGGGTCAAGTTCGACGTGTGATCCAAGCTGCTCCTCGAGGGAGCTGATAGCGGGCGCAATCAGCCAAAGCCCTGGTTGCGCTCCTCGTCGGCGAGGAAGGCCAGCAGGTCCTTCAGCGGCATGGGCTTGGCGATCAGATAGCCCTGGGCCAGGTCGCAGCCCATGGCCGCCAGCAGCGAATAGCAGTCGTTGGTCTCGACGCCCTCGGCGGTGACCTTCAGGCCCAGGCTGTGGGCCAGGTCTATGGTGGAGCGGACGATCAGGGCGTCACGCTGGCTCTCGGTGACGCCTTCCACGAGGGACTTGTCGATCTTCAGCTCCTGACCGCGGATCCGCTTCAGATAGGCCAGCGACGACAGGCCGGTGCCGAAATCGTCGATGGAGATGGAGATGCCGGCCGCCGAGAACCGGTCCAGCATGGCCAGCGCCAGCTCCGGGTTCTCGATGACCGCGGTCTCGGTGATCTCGATGGTCAGGCCGCCCACCGCCTGCCTGGCCTGGGCCTCCGCGAAGTCGGCGAAATCGGCCTCGCCCAGGGTTCGGCCCGAGACGTTCACGGACATGTCCACCACATGGCCCGCCCCGGCCAGGCTGGCCTGGGCCTCGATGGCGCGCTTGAACACCCACTCCGTCAGCGTGCGGATGTGGCCGGTCTCCTCGGCCATGGGGATGAACAGGTCCGGCGGCAGCATCCCGCGCGCCGGGTGGCTCCAGCGCGACAGCGCCTCGACCCCGGTCACCTTGCCCAGCCGCATGTCGAATTTGGGCTGGTAGAAGAGGTCGATCGCGCCCTCTTCCAGGGCGCTCAGCATGCCGCTCATCAGCGAGAGGTTCGCGCCCGGATCGCCGTAGGCCGCCGCATCGAAGAAGGCGACCTTCCGCCTGTCGCCGCGCGCCTGGTCCAGCGCGATATTGGCCCGCTCGATGGCCGCGCCGGGACCCGCGCCGCGCTGGATAGGGGCCAGGCCCAGGTGCAGGGTCACGTCGATCACGTCGCCGCCGACGTTCAAGGGCGCCTCGAGCTCGGCCATCAGCCGCGCCGCGTCGTCCTGCGCCGCCGCCAGGTCCTGGGCGATCAGGACGAAGCCCAGAACGTCGCTCGCCACCCGGGCCACGCCGGAGGCCGGCGCGAGGCCCCCCAGGCGGTTGCCGATCATCCGCACGGCCTGGGCCGCCAGGGCGTAGCCGATGGCGCCGCGCAGGTGGTCGAAGCGCGCCAGGCCCAGCGCCCCCACATAGACCTGGTCGCGCGGCAGGTCGGAGAGCGCCTCCACCACCCGCTCCAGCGCCAGGCGGTTGGGCAGGCCTGTCTCGCCGTCGTGCATCGCCAGGTGGGTGATCCGCCGCTCGCGGTCGCGGATCTCGGTGGCCATGGTGTTGAAGCTGCCGGCCAGGCGGCCGATCTCGTCGTGGGTCTCGATCTCGACCTGGGCTTCCTCGCCGCGCTGCAGGCGGTGCGCCGCCTCGTCGAGCGCAGTGATCGGCCGGGTGATGCCGCGCGCCAGGACCCACGAGCCCCAGCCCACGACCGCCAGGCCGATCAGCCCGCCCAGGGCCACGATGGCCAGCATCAACTGGTAGGGCCGTAGCGCCTGGGCCAGCGGATAGCGCAGCACCAGCACCGCCGGCGCCGTCCGGGTCAGGCTGGGCAGGGGCTTCACCAGCGCCAGCGACGCGCCGCCGGTCTCGTCGATCGCCTGGGCCGTGACCAGCTTCCGGGCCGTAGCCCGGTCGATCAGGCGGCTCAGCGCCTCGCGGTCGCGGTCGCTGACCCGGCCCTCCTGGCGCCAGCCGCGGGCGTCGCGGTTCAGCACCGCCGCGCTCAGCGGGATCGACGACAGCTTCTCGAGCGCGGTCATCTCGCCGCGGTCGAGGCGCACGGCGAACACCAGCCAGCCGATCTGGTCGGGCGACAGCACCGGGGCGGCCACCACCTGGTAGGGCGCGCCGCCCAGCATGACCACGCCGGCGGGGTCGTCTGCGTTGTCGAGCGCCTTTTCCAGCGCCGGGCCGTCGGCGGCCAGCGCCCGGGCGTCGGCGCCGATCATCTGGCCGTCGGTGGTGACGATGAAGGCCGCGTCGATGGTGAAGCGCTGCTTCAGGTTCTCCATCGCCGAGACGATGGTCGGCCCGTCGTGGGTGGCCACTGCCTCGCGGAACCCGAAGTCCCTGGAGAGCAGCGCCGCGCCCTCGCGCAGCCGGTCGGACCGCAGCGTCCAGACCCGGTCGAACACCGTGCCGGTGGCGGTCAGTTCGCCGCGCACCTGGCGCTGGGCGGCCTGGTCGGTGGCCGCATAGACGCTGACCGCAACCACCAGCAGGGTCGCCCCGAACAGGGCGACGTAGAGCACGGTCAGGCGGGTGCGGAGGCGGGTGAACATCTCAGGCGCGCGCGCTCTGCGTTCCGCCGGCTGGGCCGGGGGAAATCGGAGGCTCTCCGGCCCGGGCCGGAGCGGCGCGGCCGGGAACGGCGTTCGGAGGCGCGAACGGGCGCATGGACCTCCTCTAGCCGACCCTTCGTGAAGCCTGCGTAAACCACGGGAAAGTTTTAGCTAATTTGCATCGGCCCGAGGGGCGTCCCGGTTCCCGTTTGCCCTGGCCCCGGCCGCTTGGCACAATCGCGCCATTGAAGACCGACGCCTGCGCGGATTTCCCGCGCCGCCATTTTGAAAGCCTGTGACTTTGAGCATTTCCGCCTCGGCCCCGGTGGGCGCCACCAGCCCCTTCGCGTCGGTGGACGCCCTGGTCGAGGGCCTGGGCGGCGTCGGCTACATCGCCTCGCGCCGCATCGCGACGGCCCTTTACATGGCCGCCCACCTGCAAAAGCCGATCCTGGTGGAAGGCTCGGCCGGGGTCGGCAAGACCGAGCTCGCGCTTTCCACCGCCCGCCTCCTGGCCAAGCCGCTGATCCGCATGCAGTGCTACGAGGGCCTGGACGAGTCCAAGGCGCTCTACGAGTGGAAGTACGGCAAGCAGCTCCTCTACACCCAGATCCTGAAGGACCGGATGGGTGAGGCCCTGGCCGACGCGCCGGACATGGACGCGGCCATGGACCGGCTGCACGGCATGGGCGATCTGTTCTTCTCCGAGCCCTTTCTGGAACCACGCCCCCTGATGCAGGCGCTGCGGCACGACGACGGCTGCATCCTGCTGATCGACGAGATCGACAAGTCCGACGAGGCCTTCGAGGCCTTCCTGCTGGAGGTGCTGTCGGCCTATCAGGTCTCGGTGCCGGAGCTAGGCGTGATCGTCGCCAAGACCCCGCCGCTGGTGTTCCTGACCTCCAACAACGTCCGCGACCTGGGCGATGCGCTCAAGCGCCGCTGCCTGCACCTGCACATCCCCCTGCCGGAGCCGGCGCTGGAGGAGCGCATCGTCGCCACCCGCGTGCCGGGCATCGAACAGGCGCTGACCAACCAACTTGTGGCCTTCGTCCAATCGCTGCGCACCATCGACCTTCGCAAGGCGCCCTCGATCTCGGAGACCGTCGACTGGGCCCGCGCGCTGGTCCTGCTGCACGCCCGCGACCTGGACGCCGCCGTGGTGCGCGACACTCTCAACGTGATCCTGAAGTTCGAGCAGGACATCGTCGCCGTCGAACCGCAGATCGTCGAGCTGCTCGCGCGGCGATAATCCCCTGTTCCGCTCATCCCCGCGAAAGCGGGGACCCAGGTGTTTTGTGTTTCCGAGATTCAGCCGCACAGGCATGGGCCATCATCGCATCGCAACGAAAAGAACCTGGGTCCCCGCTTTCGCGGGGATGAGCGGGTAATCGCCATGCAGCACACCCTGGAAGAATTCCTCCGCGCGCTCCGCGCCGCCGACGTGAAGGTCTCGCCGGCCGAGGCGATCGATGCGGCGCGCACCGCAGCCACCGTGGGCTACGCCGACCGGGAGCTTTTCAAGGACGCGCTCTGCGCCACCCTGGCGAAGTCCCGCGAGGAGGTGGCCCGCTTCGATGCCACCTTCGAGACCTTCTTCGCCCGCGGCGAGGTCTCCCTGCCGCCACCCCCGGACGGCGGCGCGGCGCGGGACGGTGACGGCGATGCGCCGGGCGTGGCGGACTCGGCCCTCGCCCAGATGCTGCTGACCGGCGACGCCGCGGCCCTGGCCCAGGCGATGGAGGCCGCCGCCGACCGCGCCGGCGTCGCAGAGATCCGGCTCTCCACCCAGCGCAGCCGCCTGGCGCGCCGCCTGCTGGACGAGATGGGCCTCGCCGAGATCGAGCAGATCATCGCCGGCGCGCGGAAGCTGCCGGAGCTGCAGGGTGTGGCCGAGCGCCTCGACGCCGCCCGCCGCGCGCTCGCCGCCCAGGCCCAGGCCTTCGTGGAGCGCCAGCACGCCCTCTACGCCGCCGGCTCCGGCCGCCAGCTTCGCGAGGAGATGCTGGCCAAGAAGGCGCTGAACGCCGACGGCGGCATCGATCCCGTCGACCTGGCCATGATGCAGGCGCTGGTCAAGCGCATGGCCAAGCGCCTGGCCGACCGCTACTCGCGCCGCCGCCACACCGCCAACCGCGGCCACCTGGACGTGCGCAAGACGCTGCGCAAATCCGTGGCCCACGGCGGGGTGCCCTTCGAGATCGAGTGGAAGGTCAAGAAGGTCGACAAGCCCTCCATCGTGGCGATCTGCGATGTCTCGAAGTCGGTGGCCGCCGCCGCCCAGTTCCTGCTGACCTTCCTCTATTCCCTGAACGAGGTGGTCGACCGGCTGGACGCCTACGCCTTCTCCGGCCGGCTGATCCCGGTCAACGCCATCCTCGACGACAACGGCGTCGAGGGTGCGATCCTCAAGGTGCTGCAGACCATCGGCTTCCAGCAGACCGACTACGGCAAGGCCCTGGAGGACTTCGTCGAGAACCACATCGACCGCGTCGACCGCCACACCACGGTGATCGTCCTGGGGGACGGGCGCTCCAACTTCGCCGATCCGCGCCTGGACCTGATGCACCTGATCCAGCAGCGGGCGCGCGCAGTGATCTGGCTCAACCCGGAACCCGAGAGCTACTGGGGCCAGGGCGACAGCGTCATGTACCGCTACGCCCGCTTCACCCACGTGGCCAAGACCTGCAACACGCTGGGGCAGCTGGAGCGCATCATCGAGGACGTGCTGAGGACGTATTCAGCGCACTGATGCCATCCCTCCCTCAATGGAGAGGGATAGGCCGCGAAGCGGCCGGGGTGGGGAAGTCGCGTTCAAACGCGGCCATAGGAGTTCTGCCCCACACTTCCCCACCCGTCTCGCTGTGCTTGCCACCCTCCCCGGAACGGGGAGGGATGGGGCTCACCAGCTATCCACCCACCTGAGCTTCTTCTCCGTCCTCGGAGGAACTGGCGGCAGGGCCTTCAGGCCGCCGACGATCCAGCGGCGGGTGTCGGCCGGGTCGATGACGTCGTCCAGCGCGGGGTGCGACCCCCGCGCCATGGCCTTGCCGTTGGCGTAGGCGGCGGCGACCATCTCGTCGAACTTGGCCTTGCGCGCGGCGGGGTCTTCGATGGCGGCCAGCTCGTTGCGGTAGCCGAGCTTGACCGAGCCCTCCAGGCCCATGCCGCCGAACTCGCCGGTGGGCCAGGAGACGCAGAACATCGCCGCCTGATAGCTGCCGCCGGTCATGGCGATGGCGCCCAGGCCGTAGGACTTGCGCAGGATCACCGAGAAGATCGGCACGGTCAGGTTCGCCCCGATCACGAACAGCCGCGAGCAGTGGCGGATCAGGCCGGTCTTCTCGGCCTCCGGACCGACCATGTTGCCGGGCGTGTCCGACAGCGACAGCACGGGGATGTCGAAGGCCTCGCAGAGCTGCAGGAACCGCGCGGCCTTGTCGGAGGCGTCACTGTCGATCGCGCCCCCGATATGCATCGGGTTGTTGGCGAAGACGCCCATGGGCCGGCCCTCGACGCGGATGAAGGCGGTGACCATGGCCAGGCCGAACTTGGGCCGCAGTTCCAGCACGCTGCCCTCGTCGGCGATCAGGTCGATCACCTTGCGGATGTCATAGACCCGCAGCCGGTTCTCCGGGATCGCGCGGCGGAGCAGGCGCTGGTCCGCACACGTCCAGTCGGCGAGAGGGCCCTGGAAATAGGCGAGGTACTTCTTGGCCGTCGCGACCGCCTCGGCCTCATCCTCCACCAGGACGTCGATGGTGCCGTTGGCCTGCATGACCTTGACCGGCCCGATCTCGTCGGGCCGGAAGACCCCCAGGCCGCCGCCTTCGACCATCGCCGGGCCGCCCATGCCGAGCGCCGAATCCTTGGTGGCGATGATCACGTCGCAGCAGCCGAGGATGGCGGCGTTGCCGGCGAAGCAGCGCCCGGAATTGACCCCCACCAACGGCACGGTCCCCGAGAGCTTGCCCCAGAACTCGAAGCCGCGGGTGAAGCCTCCGCCCTCGGTGTCGCCGGGCCGCCCGCCGCCGCCCTCGGTGAAGAACACCGTGGGCGTCCTCCAGCGGTGGATCAGCTCGCTCATCCGGTCGAGCTTCCAGTGGTTGTTGGCCCCCTGGGTGCCGGCCAGCACGGTGTAGTCGTAGGAGAGCACCGCCGTGCGCGCCCGGTCCTCGGCGAACCGGTCGCCGTTCACGGACGCCCAGCCCATGATCATCCCGTCGGCGGGCGTGGTCTTGACCAGCTCGTCCAGGGAATGGCGCCTGCGCCGCGCGGCCACCACCAGCGGCCCGTACTCGACGAAACTGCCGGGATCGACCAGGTCTTCGACGTTCTCGCGCGCCGTGCGCTGGCCGGTCTTGCGCCGCCGCGCCACCGCCTGCGGCCGCGCGGCGTCGAGCGCCAGGGCGTGGCGGGCCAGCACCTCGGCCAGGTCGGGACGGATATAGTCGAGGTCGACGGCCTCCTCCTCGCCGCCCGCGCCGCCCGCCACCTCGGCCTCCTCGATGAAGGCCAGGGGATGGTGCTCGAACACCGTCTCGCCGGCCGCCACCGCCACCTGGCGCACCACGCCCGAGACCTCCGCGGCGATCACGTGCTCCATCTTCATGGATTCCATGATCATCAGCGCCTGGCCCGCGCGGACCTCGTCGCCCACCGCGACGGAGATCCCGATCACCGTGCCCTGTAGCGGCGCGCGCAGGGCCCGGGTCCCCTCCGGCCCCTCGGGCTCGATGTCCTCCGCAGGCTGATCGACCTCCTGCTTGCCGAGCGCCAGCACCGCCAGGGGGTCGATCGCATCCACCTGGTAGCCGACCCGCGGAGGCGCCCCCGCGCCCTTCGCGGGCGCGTCGAAGTAGAGCTTCGGATGCGCCGCAGCCGCGCCGGCGAGCTCGGCCATGTGCTGCTCGATGAAACGGGTATGCACGTCGCCCGCCGCCACCTCGGGCCGCGCCAGCAGGGTCTGCAGGAAGCCGATGTTGGTGGGCGAGCCTTCGATCCGGAACTCGCTGAGCGCGCGGTAGGCCTTGGCCACCGCCCGCTCCAGGCCGCCCGCGCCGGCATGGACGATCAGCTTGGCCAGCAGGCTGTCGAACCGCGCGCCGGTGCGGTAGCCGGCGTAGCCGAAGCCGTCGACCCGGATGCCCGGCCCCGACGGCGGCTCGAAGGCGGCGATGAGGCCGCCCGCGGGCTTGGCCGAGCCGTCCGCCGCCATGGTCTCCAGGTTCACGCGGACCTGCACCGCGTGGCCGCGCGGCGCGGGAACCTGCGCCTGGGTCAGCCCCAGGGCCGCCAGCGAGGCGCCGTCGGCCACCTGGAGCTGGAGCCGCACCAGGTCGAGGCCGGTGACCTCCTCGGTGACCGTGTGCTCCACCTGCAGCCGCGCATTGCCCTCGATGAAGACGAACCGCTCGCGCCCGACCAGGAACTCCATGGTGCCCAGGCTGCGATAGCCCGCGGCCTCTCCCAGGCTGACGGCGGCCGCAAACAGCTGCTCGCGCAAGGCGGGCGCCAGCATGTCGGCCGGCGCGATCTCCACCACCTTCTGCCGCTGGCGCTGCAGGCTGCACTCGCGATCCCAAAGGTGGCTGACCTCGACGCCGTCGCCCCCATCGGCGCCGATAATCTGCACCTCGACGTGGCGGGCGCGCGGCAGGAAGCGTTCCACATAGAGGTCGCCGTTGCCGAACGCGGCCCGCGCCTCCGAGGCGCAGCGCTCAAAGGCCGCCTCCAGCTCCGCGGCGTCCATCACCGGACGCATGCCGCGCCCACCGCCGCCGGCCACCGCCTTGATCATCATGGCCCCGTCTTCGCCGAGCTCCGCGAAGAAGGCCCGGGCCTCTTCGAGGGTGGTCGCCCCCGCGGTGCCCGGCAACACCGGGACGCCGCAGTCCTGGGCCAGCGCCCGCGCCCGGCCCTTGTCACCGAACAGCTCCAGAGTCGCGGGCGACGGCCCCACGAAGGTCAGCCCCGCCTCGGCGCAGGCCCGCGCGAAGCCGGCGTTCTCGCTCAGGAACCCGTACCCCGGATGCACGGCGTCGCAGCCCGCGTCCCTGGCCGTGGCCACGACCTGGTCGATGTCGAGATAGGCGCCCGGCCCCGAGCCCTTCAGCGCCCGCGCCTCGTCGGCCTTGCGGGTGTGCAGCGAGGCCGCGTCGTCCTGCGAATAGACCGCCACCGTGGCGATCCCCATCTCCGCGGCGGTGCGCGCGATGCGGACGGCGATCTCGCCCCGGTTGGCGATCAGAAGCTTCTGCACGTGGACCGTCCCAGCATGGCGCGAGCGGTCTGGCGCCGCCTCGGGGACATTGTGCAAATGCGCGCCGCTCGCGCTACCCCTCCTCTCCCCCGCGAAGCGAGAGGGAGAGGGCTGGGAGAGGGCGGCTCGGCTTCACGGCCCACCCTCCGGTGACGCAAGGATCGCGGCGGCGCGGCCCAGCCATTATGGCTGCGCGCACGGGCAACCACCGAAACCGGCGCCGCCCTCTCCCTGCCCTCTCCCTCTCGGCTTCGCCGGGGAGAGGACCCGCTCCTACGCTTTCAGTTGCTTCGTATCGATTGGCAGGGAGCGGATCCGCTTGCCGGTCGCGGCGAAGATGGCGTTGCAGAGCGCCGGGATCACCGGCGGCAGGGCGGGTTCGCCCAGGCCGGTCGGCGGATAGTCGGTGATCACGAACTTCACCTCCACGGGCGGCGCGTCGGCCATCTTCAGCAGGCGGTATTCCGCGAAGTTGCTGGGGCTGGCCGCGCCGTTCTTGATGGTGATCTTCTGGTAGAGGGCGTGGCTGAGGCCCTCTAGCGCCGCGCCCTGCACCTGGTTCAGCGCGCCGGCCGGATTGACGATCTGGCGGCCCACGTCGCCGGCGACCCAGACCTTCTGCACCTTGATCGCGCCGTCCTTGGAGACCGCGGCCTGCACCACTTCGGCGAAGTAGCCGGCGTGGCTGTAGTGGAAGGCGACGCCCATGCCGGTCCCGGCCGGCAGCTTGCCGCGATCCTTCCAGCCGCTCATCTGTTCGACGGCGGCCAGCACGCCCTTCATGCGCGCGGCGTTGTAGCCGCTGGGCCCCTCGCCCACCATCGGCTTGTCGCCCAGGAGCTTCATGCGGAAGGCCAGCGGGTCGGCGCCCGCCGCATGGGCCAGCTCGTCGATGAAGCTCTGGTTGACGAAGGCGATGGCGTTGGAGCCCGGCGCCCGCATCGGCCCGGTCGGCACGCCCGAGGAGATCGTCGACTGGTCCACCTTGACGTTGGGCACGAAGCGGCTGGGGAACTCCGTCCCGCCCATGCCGGCGCTGGAGGCGACCTTGTCGCCTTCGCCGAAGGTCACGAAGTGGTCCTGCCAGGCCACCACATTGCCCGCGGCGTCCACTCCGCCCTTGAAGTAGTGGTAGCCGGCGGGCCGGTAGAAGTCGTGGTGCATGTCGTCTTCGCGCGTCCACAGGAGCTTCACCGGCGCCCCGGTCTCGCGCGCGATCCAGGCGGCCTCGACCATGTAATCGTTGGACAGCCTGCGGCCGAAGCCGCCGCCGCAACGGGTCATGTGGACGGTGATGTCCTCCGGCTTCAGGCCCAGCGTCTTGGCGCAGAGCTGGCGGCCGGGCTCGGGGTTCTGGGTCGGCGCCCAGATCTCCAGCTTGCCGTCCTTGAACTGGGCCGTGGTGTTCTGCGGCTCCAGCGGCGCGTGGCTGAGGAAGGGATAGGAATAGGCCGCCTCGACCTTGTGCGCCGCGCCGGCCAGGGCCGCATCGACGTCGCCGTCCTTGCGCAGGCTGGTCATCGGGGCGCCGGCGTTCAGCTCGGCCGCGCGCCTGTCGAACTCGGCGGTGCCCTGCTTCGAGGTCGGATGGTCCGCCCACTGAGTATTGAGCGCGTTGCGGCCCTTGCGCGCCGCCCACCAGCTATCGCCGACCACCGCCACGCCGGGCAGCAGGCCGCCCAGGTCCGTGCCGCCCTCGACCACGAAGGCCTTCCGGACGCCCTTCACGGCGCGCGCGGCGTCGAGGTTGGCGCTCGCCACCTTGGCCCCGAACACCGGCGCCTTCTCATAGGTCGCGTAGAGCATCCCGGGCACGCGCACGTCGATGCCGAACAGCGGCTGGCCGGTGACGATCTTGGCCGTGTCGTACTGCGGCTTGGCCTTGCCGATGATCTTGTAGGCCTTGGGGTCCTTCAGCGGCACGCTCTTGGGGTCGGGCATGGCCACGCCGGCGCACTGGCCGGCCAGCGAGCCGTAGGTCGCCTTGCGCCCGGTCGCCACGTGGATCACATGGCCAGCATCGGTCCGGCACTCGCCCGACGGGCAGTTCCAGGCGGTGGCCGCGGCGGTCACCAGCATGGCCCGGGCGACGGCCCCCACCTTGCGCAGGTCGTCCCAGTTCATCGGGATCGAACGGCTGCCGCCGGCGAACTGGGCGCCATAGAGCTTGGGATCGTTGTCCGCCTGTTCGATGCGGACGTTCTCCCAGGCGACGTCCAACTCCTCGGCGATGATCATCGGCAGGCTGGTCTTGATGCCCTGACCGATCTCCGGGTTCTTGCCCATGATGGTGACGATGCCGTCGGGGGCCACGCGCACATAGGCGTTCAGCGCCTGCGCGCCGGCGCCCGCCGCGGCTTCGGCCTTGGCGGCGATGGAGAAGGACAGCACCAGGCCGCCGCCGACGACGGAAGCCTTCAGGAAGTCGCGCCGCGAGGCGCCGGTCAATTCGAGGCCCATGTCCCTACGCCTTCATCTTCTGGCCGGAGGCCTGTTTGATCGCAGCTCGGATGCGCGTGTAGGTGGCGCAGCGGCAGATGTTGGTCATGGCCGCGTCGATGTCGGCGTCGGTGGGCTTAGGCTTCTCCGCCAGCAGCGCCGTGGCCGCCATGATCTGGCCCGGCTGGCAATAGCCGCACTGGGCGACGTCCAGGTCCATCCAGGCGGCCTGAACCTTCTTGCCGATCGGGTGATGCTCCATCGCCTCGATGGTGGTGATCGCGCCGGCGCCGACCGACGAGACCGGCCGGGTGCAGCTCCGCACCGGCTTGCCGTCGATGTGGACGGTGCAGGCCCCGCAGGCGCCGATGCCGCAACCGAACTTGGGACCCGTGATCCCCAGGCTGTCGCGAAGCGTCCAGAGCAAGGGGGTGTCGGGATCGACGTCGGCCTCCATGACCTTGCCGTTCACATTGAGCTTGAAAGCCATGACGCCTTCTCCACGAGAGTCTTCGGCCGAAATCTACCGCCCCACCGCCAGCCGCCGCAAGGAAAGAGCGTTCGGTAGTTGACCTACCGGACGGTCGGAAACTCGACGTGGGCCCGGAAGCCGTCGGGGTCGAAGCTGAACCTGACTTCCCCGCCCTGCGGCCGGAGCACCATCTGCAGCAGCCGCGTTCCGAACCCCGGCGGGTTGTCGGCCGTCACCGGCGGCCCGCCGACCTCGCGCCAGGCGAAGGCCGCGCGCCCGTCCGCCGCAGCCTGCGGCCCGATGGTCACCCGGCCGCGGTGGCTGGAGAGCGCGCCGTACTTCACCGCATTGGTCGCCATCTCGTGCAGCAAAAGGCCCATGCCCACCGCCATCTCGCCGCGGATCGCCACCGCTTCGATCGCAGGGTCGACGTCCACCCGGGTCTTGCCGAACGGCGACAGCGCCTGGCCGATCACGTCCGACAGGGCCACGACCCCGCCGCCCGAGGCGGTGACCAGGTCCTGTGAACTGGCCATCGCCTGCAGCCGGGCCATGATCAGCTCCAGGAAGCCGTCGACGCTTTCCTGGCCGCGGGCGGTCTGGCTGACGATGGCCATCAGGATCGCGATGCCGTTCTTCGCCCGGTGCGCGAGCTCTCCCATCTGGAGGTTCAGCCGGTCCTCGGCCGCCCGGCGATCGGTGATGTCGAGCGAGGTGCCGACCACCAGGCGGGCCTCGCCGGCGGGGTCGTTGGCCACCCGCGCATTGACCAGGATCCAGCGCGTCTCGCCGGCCGGGGTGACGATCCGGTGCTCCAGCGAATAGTCGCCGCCCTGCGGCTTGTCCCGGGCGCCGACGAAGGCCTCGCGCACGTTGTCGCGATCGTCGGGATGCACCAGTTCCAGGTAGCCCTCCACGGTGATCTTCGCGTCCGGCCGCAGGCCGAAGATCGCCTTGTTCCGATCCGACCAGGTCACCTGGCCGGCGGGAATGTCCCACTCCCAGAAGCCCAGGCCCGTCGCCTCGACCGCGACCTCAAGCCGGCGGCGCTGCTCCAGCAGGGCGGCGGCCATGCTGCGGCGGTCGGTGACGTCGATCTGCAGGCCGTCCCACAGCACCGCCCCGTCCGGCTGGGGCCGCGGCAGGGCGGCGAAGCGGTGCCAGCGGACGGCCCCGTCGGCGCGGCGCATGGCCACCTCCACGTCGAAGGGCTCCAGCCGCGCCACGGCCTCCGCCTCGGCCGCCGCGTAGGCCGCGCGGTGCTCGGGCAGGATCATGTCGTAGAGCACCGCGGGGTCGGCCATCACGGCCGTCCCCTCCACCCCGTTCACCGCCAGGCAGCGGGGGCCCGCGAACAGGAAGCGCCGCGAACCGTCGGGGCGGGTCTCCAGGAGGAACGCCATGCCGAGCGCGGTCGCGTCGGCCGCCGACCGCACGATCGGGTCGCTCAGGCCCAGGTCCTCGATGGATGCGCTCACCGGTGCCGCGTCCCGCCCAACCGGGCCGCAATCTGTCGCGGCCTTACGCGCGCGGCAATACCAGAAGAACTATGGTTGAGCCTCGCGTAACCGCGTGCGGCGGATCGCCCCAACGCAGCTAGATCCGCGGCAGGACCAGCACGGAATCCGGCAGCTCGTTGGGATTGTCATCGCCCCGCGCCGGGAATTTCTCGGCCAGGACATCGCCGCAGAGCCGCACGGCCGCCTCGTAGCCCTTCTCCACCTGCCCGGTCTTCAGCCCGTCGGTGAGCGCCGCCATGGCCTTGTCCCAGACGTGCGGCTCGACGTGGTCGGCGATGCCCTCGTCGGCGATCAGCTCGGCCATCCGTTCGCCCAGCGAAACGAAGATCATCACGCCGGTTCGTTGGCGGGTCAGGTGCAGGCCGCGGGCGGCGAACTGCTCGGCCGCGCGGCGCTGCACGTGGTGGCGTTTGAGGCTGCGGGGCGTCAGCGCGCGGCGCACGGGCGGGATCGCCACGATCAGGGCCGTAGCCACGAACAGCAGGCCCTGGACCACGATCGCGCCGATCAGGGCGCTGCGCACCGCCTGCTCGATGGCCTGGCCCACGTCCAGCGCGCTCCAAGTGGCGAACAGATCGGGGACGGTCACATGCACCCCGGCCAGCAGCAGCACCGCCGGCCCCAGCATGGCGACGCCGGCCGCCCAGGCGATCACCGTCTCGGCGTAGTGGCCGCTCTCTTCGGCGACGATGCAGAAGATCTCGCCGGTGGTGC